>Ga0335073_10000240_pt1 | contig 69131 bp, 67 predicted proteins | sample Lox_Sample_22_FD_207093 | JGI IMG/M metagenome (GOLD analysis project Ga0335073, IMG submission 207093) | Soil microbial communities from Loxahatchee National Wildlife Refuge, Florida, United States - Lox_Sample_2.2 | ecosystem: Environmental > Terrestrial > Soil > Wetlands | place: USA... | reverse complement strand
CGCCCACGCGATCGAACAGCTCCAAGGCGCGCTCGAGCAGCGCCGCGGCCTGTCCGTAGGCGTGAACTCTCTCGGCCTCGCCGGCGGCGCGAACCGCGGCCTGCAGCGCCGCGGCGTCATCTCCGGCGGAGGCGAAGTGGTTGGCGATCGCGGCCGCGAGGTGCGGGCTCATACCCTCGCGCTCGGCCCGTCGCTCGAGCGCGCCGGCGATGCGCAGGTCGAGCGCGCGCTGCTCGCCGGGGAGGAGGTCGTCGCGGACCACCTCGCGGAGCAATGCGTGCCGGAATCCGTAGCCCCCCATGGACCCGACCGCCAGGATGTGATGGGCCACGCCCTCGCGCAGCGCCTCGTTGAGCTCGGCCTGCTCGAGCCCTGCGACGTCCACGAGCAGCCCGTCGTCGAGCCACTGTCCCACCGCGAGCACCCGCATGACCGCCTGCGCCTGCGCCGGGAGCCGCTCGACTCGGCCCATCAGCGCGTCGCGCAGGGTCGAGGGCAGCGGTCCGCGGCCGTCGGCGCTGGCCGCCACCAGTTCCTCGACGAACAGCGGATAACCCTCTGAGCGGGCATACACGCGCTGCACCAGTTCCTCGTCCGGCTCACCGTCCAGCAAGTCGCGGAGCTGGACAGAAAGCTCATCGCGCGTCAGCGCCGGTACCGCGATGCGCCGAGAGCTGTTCACCCGCTCGAGCTCGGCGAGCAGCGGGCGCAGCGGATGCCGGCGATGCAGCTCGTCCGCGCGATACGTGGCGACGACCAATACTCGCTCTTGGCCGAGGTTCCGCCCCAGGAATGCCACGAACGCCCGCGTCGCCTGGTCGGCCCAGTGGAGATCCTCGAGCGCCACCAGCGCGGGGGCGTCCTGAGCGACGCGATCGAGGAGCCATAGCAGCGCCTCGAACAGACGCCCCTGCCCGGACTCGTCCATGGACTGGGCAGCGCCGCGACCGTCGTCGCCGAGCGCCGGCAGCAGCGTCGCCAGCTCGGCACGAACGAAGTCGGGGATCTGTTGGAGCACGGGGTCGCGCTCGCGGGAGAGGGAGCGCAGCACAGCCACGATTGGCGCGTAGGGCAGCTCGCCTCCCCCGAGGTCGACGCAGTCGCCGCTCAGCACGCGGATCCCTCGCGCCCGGGCACGCGCCGCGAACTCGGAGACGAGCCGCGTCTTGCCGACTCCTGCGTCACCCGCCACAAAAGCGATGCGAGCTTGGCCGCCGACGGCGTCGTCAAGCGCCAGATCGAGCTCGGCGAGCTCGGCCGAGCGGCCTACGAACGTCGAGCTCCACACGCGCGCAGACATCACGACCAAGAGTATCTAGGGCACCCGCATGCCCATCAGCCGCAGGTAACGCGTCACCGCCTCGGCGCGGTTGGCGGCGTGCAACTTGCGCAGGATGCTGTTCACGTGGAACTTGACCGTCCCGCTCGAGATCACGAGCGCGTCGGCGACCGCCCGGTTGGTGGCGCCGTCGGCGAGTAGCCGCAGGACGTCGAGCTCGCGGCGCGTGAGCAGGCCCTCGAACACCACGCGGTCGTCGCGACCCCGCGCGCCCGCCGACGGAGGAGGGGGCAACGGCGCCGGCGGGGCCAGCGGCGCGCGGCCCCCGGCCGACAGCGTCACCGGCGCGTCGGTCAGCTCGCTCGAGCGCACGCCGAGCCAGTCGAGGAACTGGCGCATCTGATCGCGCTCGTCGCGGAGCGTGCGGCGCAGGCTCGTGCTCTCGTACGCCTGCGCCAGCGCGGTGGCGAACTCCCACAGCACGTCGCGGTCGAGCACGTCGAGCGTCTCGCCGGGGCCACGGTCGGCATGGATCACGCCCGCGACCTGGGTACCGACGACGAGCGGCGCGGCCGCGTACGACCGCCAGCCCATGAGCCGCGCCGTCTCGCGGTCGACGCGGGGGTGCACGTCGGCATCGACCACGATCGTCGCCCGGCGCCGGCGCAACAGCTCGGTCTCGATCAGCGTGTGCTCCAACCGCAGCGGGTTCGCCCGGAGTTGCGACAGCAGAGCGGACGCCGCCCGCTCGCCGCCGGCGACGAACGCGGCCTCGGCGACCATCCGGCCGCCCTTGACCAGGCTGAGGATCGCGCGCTCAAACTCCGACCCGGCGCACAGCCCGGCCGGCGCGCGGGTGAGCATTTCCCGCGGCGAGGTGACCTCACGGAGCTCGGCGATCGCCGCCTGGACGCGCTCGAGCGCCTCGAACCGTCCCTCGAAGCGCTGGCGCAGCCGCTCCATCGCGGCTGCCTGTTCGCGGACGACATCCGCGCCAAGCTCGGCCGCGGACAACCGCCGTCGCAACTCGGCGATCAGCGACTGGAGCGAGGCGAGGTCGGCACCGCGGTCGTCCTCCCCCTCGGCGTCCGAACCGAGCACCGCGCGCGCCTCCGCGATCGCCACGGACAGCCGCCGCTGGAGCTGCTCACCGAGCGGTCCGGCGAACACATCGACCGTAGCGGTCACGGCTCCAGCGATCCCTCGCCGGCGCGGGCGAACCGCGCCACCGCGTCCGCGCGACTGGTCGCGCCCAGCTTGCGCAGGATGTTCTTGACGTGGTACTTGATCGTGCCCTCGCGGACGACAAGCGTGCGGGCGATCTCGAGGTTGGTCTGGCCCCGGGCCAGCAGCCGCAGTACCTCGAGTTCGCGCGCGGTGAGCGCGTCCGTCAGCCCGGAGTCCGTCTCCACGACTCCGACCGCGGCCACGTCGCCGGAGCCGCCCGCAAGCTGGCCGAGGCGCGCGCTCATCCACTCGACCGCCGAGCGGAGCTCATGGTGGTGCTGCTGGAGCATCTCGCGCAGCACCGCGCGCTCGAACACGCCGGCCAGCCCTTCCGCATAGCGCGACACCACTTCCGCGTCGAGCGCATCGAGCGGCCGTCCGCTCGCGCCGGCGCCGGCGTCTCCGTGCACCAGGCCAACGGTGTTGCCCTGGACCACGAGCGCCGCGACCACGTAGCTGTCCCAGCCGAGGACCTCGGTCAGACGCCGCGCGCCTCTGGACCGCGCGCCGCGTGCCTGCACGATCTGCGTCCGTTGACTGCGCGCGACCTCGTCCTCGACGAGCGGGTACTCGAGCCGGATCGAGGACCCGCGCAGCTGATCGAGGGCGGCGGCAGCGCTCTCCGAACCCTCTGCACTCCAGATCGACCGAACGAACAGCCCATCGCCGCGGACCTCGCCGACGACCACCCGGTCCAACGCCGAGCTCGTGCCGAGCTCCTCCGCGGCGCGGTCGAGGATGCCTTGAGGCGAGCCGATCTCGCCGAGGCGCCGGACCGCGTCGCCGACCCGCTCGAGCGCGTCCGACCGCCGGACGTAGTCGGCCTCGACGATCTCCCGCTCGAGCGCGAGCAAGTCGACCAGCACACGCTGGACGGTCTCCACGTCAACCCGGCCCCGCGAAATCCGGACTAGAGCCGCGACTCAGGCGAAAGAGAGCACGGCCGGGCGCGCGCGCTCCAGCAATGCGTACCGGGCGGCTGCCTCGTATCCGACGCAGCTGATCCCGAACGGCCGCCCCGCCCGCTCGATCGCGAGCCACGCCTCGCCGGCGTGCTCCCGAGGCATGAGCGCCAGCGCTCGCCGGTCGGATTGGAGCAGCCAGGAGGTCGGGACGCCGGCGAGAAGGCCGTGCGTGAACGGCGCCACCGTTCGTGCGTCGCCGGTCTCGCCGTACGCGCCGAGCGCCCGCAAGACCTCCGACGCGCTGCGTCCCAGCACCGCGATCGCGGCCAGTTCGGCCGATGCGTCGCGCACGGTAATTCCCGCGAATCGCCTCGCGTCGACGTGCAGACGGTCGCGCAGCCGCGCGCCCGCGTCCGGATCGGACAACACGATCACCCGTCCGGGCGCGTCGCCACACCACCAGGCATTGCCGGCGCTGAGCAGGCCACCCGGGGAGACCATGTCGCCGGCGAGCCGCGACGTCAGCGCGGCGAGCTGCGCCGGCGAAGCCTCGAGCACGAGCTTGGAAAGCTCGGACCGGTCGACCAATCCGACGGCCCGGACACACACGGCAAGCTCGGCCGCGGCCGAACCGAAGTTCATCGCAACCGACCTGCCGTCGCGGGTCGCAAGCACCGCACCCGCCCGGCGCAGGACCACATCGAGCGACTCGATCGATCCGTGAGATCCGGCGGTCACCGTCACGCCGCAGAAGGTACATCCGGCCCAGGTCCGCTGCCCTGCCCTTTAGGCCGAAATAACCTGACCGATAGAGAGGTACGCGCGAGAGTCTCACCAGCGCCATCGGATCACCCTAATCTTCAGACCCTCTCTAAAGTCTAGGGTAATTCGGCGCTGTGAGAGTGGCGCAGCGGCGGGTACAGAGGCAAGCTGTGGCGGGTCGCGGGCAGCAGCATCGCGACGTCACGGGAGGGAGACCCAAAGTGAGCACGCACGTGACCCCGGCAGATGGCTCGGTAGCGGCCGCCAACGAGGGCCGCTACGCCCGACTGACCCGCCTGATCGCCACCGACCAGGCGGTGATCATGGACGGCGCGACAGGTACCGCGCTGATCCGCGTCGCCGGCGAGCGACCCGAGCTCGAAGAGCATCTGTGGGGACTGACCGCGATCCTCGAGTCCCCGGCGGAGGTTCGGGCCGTCCATCGCCGCTACGTCGAGGTCGGGTGCGACGTGATCTGCACCGACACCTGGGGCCTCGCCACGGCGCTGCGCAACGGAAGCCACACCCCTTGGGAGGCCAGCGAGCCGATCCATTGGATGGACGTGGCGCGCCGCGGCGTCCGCCTCGCGCGCGAAGCCGCCGCCGAGGCCGGCCGGGCCGATGAGGTGGCGGTGGCGTTCAGCATCAACGGCGACGTCGACACGCCCGACGGACGCGAGACGGTGAGGCTGCTCGCGCGCGCGTTCGAGCACGACCCGCCCGACCTGATCCTGGTCGAGACGCTGACCCTCGTGCGAAGCTCGACGTACGCGACGGTCGAGGCCCTGCTCGAGACCGGGCTGCCGGTGTGGCTCAGCTTCCGCCGCTGCCGCCACGGCGTGTGCGGCGTCTACGGCGAGCACTGGGGAGGCCCGGAAGGCGATGCGTTCGGGCGCGCGGCGCGGCGTTTCGAGGAGATGGGCATCGGCGCGCTCGCGATCAACTGCGTGCCGCCCGACCACGTCACCGGCATGCTCGCCTGGCTGCGCGACTTCACCGACCTGCCGCTGGGCGTGTACCCCAACCTCGGCTATCTGTCGGCCGCTGGCTGGCGCCACGAGGCCGGTGTCGGCGCCGAGGAATACGCCGAGTTAGCGCTGCGCTGGCGTGAGGAAGGCGCGCAGATCGTCGGCGGCTGCTGCGGTGTCGGACCCGCGCAGATCGCCGCGGCCCGCGAGGCGCTGACCGATACCAAGCCCGGCCACTCCCGCCCCGACGCGCTCCCGGACGACTCCACGAGGTCGATTTCGATGACCGAGCGCCACAGCCCGCCGGCGACGCCGTGGACCGACACGCGCGGCCGCGGCATGTACCCGCTCGACTTCCCGGACGTCACCGTCGAGCCGGGCGTATTCGCGCCGACGCAGGGCAGTTTCCTCGTCTGGAAGTACTTCTATCGAGAAGGAATCGGTGCCCACCAGCGTTGCTTGGACATCGGTTGCGGATCAGGGCTGTTGACCGTCCAGCTCGCCCGCAACGGTGCCGCGCACGTGCACGGCATCGACATCGAGCCGGCGGCGGTCAAGAACACGATGACCAACGCATTTCGAAATGGGGTGGCCGACCGCGTCAGCGCGGCCGTACAAGACCTCTATCCGTGGGTCCCGGAGGAGCGCTACGACGTGATCGTGGCGAGCCTCTACCAGACCCCGGTCGATCCGTTCGAGCCGGTCGTCTCGCACCGCCCGCTGGACTACTGGGGGCGGGGACTCGTCGACCATTTGCTCCGGATGCTGCCCGAGGCGCTGGCCGATGATGGGACTGCATACGTAATGCAACTCTCTATCATCGGCGAGCGGCGAACCACGCAGCTGCTGGACCGCCTGGGCTATCAGGCCCGAGTCGTGGACTTTGGACTGTTCGAGTTCACGGAGCTCTTCAGTGACGCCCGCGAGCAGATCGCGCGCGTGGAGGAGCTGTCGGACGCCTACCACCTAAAGCTCGGCGCGACGGATGTTATGGCCGCCTATCTACTCGAGATCACCCGAAAGCAGAAGGAAGGTAGAAGCCCATGACCTACGCCGACAACGAGTTTCTGTTCACCTCCGAATCGGTGACCGAGGGTCACCCGGACAAGGTGGCGGATCAGATCTCCGACGGCGTGCTGGACGCGGTGCTCCGGGACGATCCGAACGGCCGGGTGGCGTGCGAGACGCTCGTGAACACCGGCCTGGTCGTGGTCTCGGGTGAGATCACCACCACCACTTACGTCGACATTCCCGAGGTGGCGCGGGAGACGATCAGGAAGATCGGCTACACGAACGCCGAGTTCGGCTTCGACTATCACACGTGCGCGGTCATCAACGCGATTGACAAGCAGTCGCCGGACATCGCGCAGGGCGTCGATCAGGCGTACGAGACGCGGCAGGGCACCAAGGACGGCGACGAGCTCGACATCGCCGGCGCGGGTGACCAGGGGATGATGTTCGGGTACGCCTCGAACGAGACCGAGGAGCTGATGCCGCTGCCGATCTCGCTCGCCCACAAGCTCGCCAAGCGCCTGGCCGACGTGCGCCGCGCGGAGATCCTCCCGTACCTGCGCCCCGACGGGAAGACGCAGGTGACCGTGCGCTACATCGACGGCAAGCCGGTCGAGATCGAGAAGGTGCTGATCTCGACCCAGCACCGCGACGGCGCCGAGTCGCTGCTCAAGGAGGATCTCTGGGAGCACGTGATCGAGCCCGAGCTTCCCGATGAGCTGTTCGACCCCAAGAAGCTTCGCCGCAACCTCCTTGTCAACCCGACCGGCCGGTTCGTGATCGGCGGTCCGATGGGTGACTGCGGCCTGACCGGCCGGAAGATCATCGTCGACACCTACGGCGGGATGGCCCGCCACGGCGGTGGCGCGTTCTCCGGCAAGGACCCGAGCAAGGTGGACCGCAGCGCCGCCTACGCCGCGCGCTACGTCGCCAAGAACGTGGTGGCGGCCGGTCTGGCCGATCGCGCCGAGGTGCAGGTGGCGTACGCGATCGGCGTCGCCCACCCGGTGTCGATCATGATCGAGACGTTCGGAACCGAGAAGATCGGTCGCTCCAAGATCCTCGAGCTGATCAACGAGCACTTCGATCTGCGCCCGGGCGCGTTCCGCAACTACCTGCAGCTCCATCGCCCGATCTTCCAGAAGACCGCGGCCTACGGCCACTTCGGTCGCGAGGACAGCGACTTCACGTGGGAGCGCACCGACAAGGCCGTTTCACTGCGCGAGGCCGCCGGACTGGGTGCCGCCGCCGAGGTCCTGAGCGCGTGAGCATCAGCGTAGTCGGATCGGTCGCGTACGACGCGGTCAAGACGCCGTTCGGCGAACGCGAGCGCATGCTCGGGGGCGCCGCGACGCACTTCGCGCTGGCGGCATCGTTCTTCGATCAGGTCCACGTCGTCGGCCGCGTCGGCGACGACTTCGCCGACGAGGACATGGCCGTGCTCGCCACCCGCGCCACCAACGTCGACGATGTCGAGCGCGTACCCGGCGGAAAGTCGTTCTTCTGGGCGGGCGAGTACGGCTGGGATCTCAACTCGCGGGAGACGCTCGACACCCAGCTCGGCGTGTTCGAGGACTTCAACCCGCGGCTCTCGGACGCCTCGCGCAACTGCGACATGCTGTTCCTCGCGAACATCCAGCCGGAGCTCCAGCTGAGCGTGCTCGAGCAGTGCGACCAGGTGCAGTTCGTCGCGATGGACTCGATGAACCTGTGGATCGACATCGCGCGCGACGCGCTGCTGGAGGTGATCCGCCGCGTCGACTGCGTGCTCCTCAACGACGCCGAGTTCCGCCAGCTCACCAACCGTCCCAGCATCGTCGGGGCGGCGCGCGAGGTGCTCGCGATGGGACCGTCGGCGGTCGTGGCCAAGCAGGGCGAGTACGGCGCCGCGCTCATCACCGAGGACCATTTCTTCTCTCTTCCGGCGTACCCCCTCGAGACCGTCATCGACCCGACCGGCGCCGGTGACACGTTCGCCGGCGGGTTCGTCGGCTACCTCGCCCGCCACCGTGAGGGGCCGCTCACCGAGCCGATCCTCCGCCAGGCGATGGCCTACGGCACGGCTCTCGCCTCGTACAACGTCGAGGAGTTCGGCACCGAGCGCATGGACCGGTTGACCGCCGGCGAGATCGACGCCCGGGTCGAGGACCTCCGCCAGATCACGCAGTTCGAGCATTCTCCGGCGCCTCTTGAGACATCGTGAAGCGTGTCCGCGTCGCTGCTGCGCCTGCTGATCTCCTGCCCTGACCGACCGGGCATCGTCGCCGGCGTCTCCCGGTTCCTGTACGAGTCGGGGGCGAACATCGTCCGCTCAGACCAGTACTCGACCGATCCCGAGGGCGGCACGTTCTTCCTGCGCATGGAGTTCGCGCTGGCGCCCGAGAAGCGCGACGGCCTCGCCGAGCAGTTCGGCCTGAAGGTCGCTGAGCCGCTCGGCATGACGTGGCGGCTGTGGGACGCCGCGCGGCGCAAGCGGATCGCGGTGCTGGTGTCGCGCTACGACCACTGCCTGCTCGACCTGCTGTGGCGCTGGCGCCGCGGTGAGCTCGAGGGCAAGATCGTCCTGGTCTCCTCGAATCACCCCGACCTGCGCGAGGACGTCGAGCTGTTCGACGTGCCCTACCACCACACCCCGGTCGACCCCGACCGCAAGCCCGAGGCCGAGGCGAAGCTGCTTGAGCTGCTCGACGGCCAGTGTGACCTCGTGGTGCTCGCGCGCTACATGCAGATCCTGTCCGGCGAGTTCCTCGAGCGGCTGGCCGTGCCGGTGATCAACATCCACCATTCGTTCCTGCCGGCGTTCGCCGGCGCGAACCCCTACGCCCGCGCCAAGGCGCGCGGCGTGAAGCTCGTCGGCGCCACCGCCCACTACGTGACCGAGGAGCTCGACGCCGGCCCGATCATCGAGCAGGATGTGACGCGGGTGAGCCACCGCGACGACGTCGCGCGGCTGACGCATCTCGGCGCCGACATCGAGCGCACTGTGCTGGCACGCGCCGTCCAGGCGCATTGCGAGGACCGCGTGCTCCGCCACGGGAACACGACGGTCGTCTTCTAGAGAGGCTTACGCGTTGCGGACGCCGTGTCCGCGGCGATCTGGCCGCTCGGCCACGAACGTCGCCGGCGCGTGACGACTGGAGTGGTGGCGGACGGTCGTCCGGTGGTGCACGGTGTGGTGTGCCACGCCGTGCGCCGCCCCTTGCGGTGACCCGAGGCGCACGCCCACGAGCGCCTCGCTCCGTTTCGCGATCGTCACCATGTAGCCGTTGCGGCCGGGGACGATGGTCTGGATCTGGCGCGTGCCGATCCAGGTGCCGTCCGGGCCGATCCGCTGGCCGTCGAGCGTCTCGCCGGTGGTCGAGTTCGCGGAAGGGGCGATCAGGCGCTGGACCGTGGCGCGACCGGTGGCGGGCAGGTGCAGGTCGACTTGGAGGTTGCGGTTGCCCTTGTCGATCAGCAGCACGTGGAGGATGTCGCCGCGGACGCGGACCGCCCACGCGCTCAGATTTGACCTGCGGGGAGCGGACGTGTGGAGACGGAGCAGGCGTGCCTGCGCGCCGAGCGTCCGCTCGAACATCACCAGGCCGTACAGGAGAGGCCGTGGGTTGAGCCCGTACTGGTTGAGCGAGAACGGGGCGTTGATCGCGTAGTCCCGGACGTGCAGGTTGACGCCGTCGACGCCGGCGCGCATCAGCGTGAACAGCGCGTCCGGGGCCCAGAGTGCGGTCGCGAACGTGTTGCTGACCCCGGCCTTCCCGCCGCAAGTCACCGAGTTGAGCTCGGTCAGGCGGAACTTCAGGCCCGCGGCGTGTGCGACCGCGACCGCGCCGGCGATGTCCTTCGTCAGTCCGGACGAGGCCGCCGGGCTGAGCAGACGCGAGACGGTCGGATAGCTCGCGTTCGACGGGTGCTTGATGCAGGCCGAGTACGGATACAGGTGGCCGCTCACGGACGCGAGGTCGGAGCGCTCGTCGGCGATCAGCGTCGAGATCCAGCCGAGGCTGACCCTCGGGTGCGCCACCGCCGGCCCGATCAGCGGTATGTCGGGCGCCCCCTCGCCGAGCACCTGGGCGTACTCGTTGAAGTCCGCGACGTAGCTCGAGGCGGTCACGTCGACCGGCAGCGGGCGCGCCTGGAGCGGCGAGCGCGCCATCGTCGCCTCCCAGTACTTGCGCTCGTACAGGTCCGGCTCGTTGCCGACCTCGAACCCGACGATGCTCCCGTGCGGCAGCGACGTCTCGGCGGCATGCGCCCACTCGGCGGCCACGAACGGGGTATCGGTGACGAGGTTGAGGTCGACGATCAGCCGCACCCGATCGCGCTCTACCAGCGTCCGCAGGTGCGACAGGAACCCGGGGGTCAGCGCGAACGCCCAGCCCGGCATCTTCCGGGTCTTGGGCGTCCAGAACGAGTGGTCGGCCGAGTCGCCGCCGATCCGGAGGACGAGCGGCCCGTCGCCCTGCACGTGGAGCATCCGAAGGACACGCTCGAAGACCGGCATGTTCCGCTCGAACAGCGGAAGCGTCCAGTACTCGGTCGAGATCCCGAAATACGATGAGGGAACGCTTACCGCGCTCGAACTCGGGCCGATCGTCACCACCGCCTGGGCGAGCTGGGGGGGCCTCGGTGACCGCGCCCGCCGCGGCTTCGTGACGTGCGTGGACGCAAACTCGGTGGTGCGCCCGGCGCCGCTGGCGACGGTACCTGTCACCTCGCCCTGGTCGGGCACGGCGAGCGCGATTCCGCACGCCAGCAGGGCAGCGGCCACGATTACGGCCACGAACGCGAATCTGCGTCCCCGCTTACGGCGTCGAATCAGGGCTCCCTCCCTCCCTTCGGAATCGCTCTGCCAGGTGGCCCTATGGCCCCCTATCGGTCGAGCATAGGGGACCCATTAGGGCGACCTGTACCCATCCGGTGACGCTTAACCGCGTGGCGCGCCGGAGCTAACAACTCTTAACCTGGGCCTCGCTCCGCTCGGCGTCCGTGGGGCCTGGTACCCCGTCCGGACACGGGCTTGAACCCGGGTCCGCACGCCGTCCGCGCTCGCCCTCGGATCCCGAGTAAGTCGCCACTCGGCACTCCCAACTGGGGTGAACGGCGATTCAGTCGGCCGACGCCCGAGTCCCGGCACACTCGAGCGGACAACCGGGTCGAGTGGTGACTCCTTCGGGGTCGCGGCCGCTCACGCCGTTGGGCACGGACGCGCGGCGGAACGGCGGACGCGGCGACGGCCCCGCTCGGCATCCCTGCCTTGCAGACGGGGCCTGACGCGCGACATCCGACGACGCCGCGCGAAGCGAGGCCCCTAGAAGTCCCGACCGATGATGACCTTCATCACGTCGGTCGGGTTCTCGATCGCGAACCGGATCGCCTCGGGTGCCTGGTCGAGCGCGAAGCGGTGACTGATCAGCGGCGCCAGCAGGGGCGTGTTGCGCTCGACGACCGCCACCGCCTCGCCGAACTCGTCGGCGCCGCAGCAGCTGACCCCGAGCAGGTCGAGCTCCTTCTCGGTCAGGCTGCCGAGGCGGAACGTGACCTCCTCGCCCGACATCCCGACCTGGATCGCGCGGCCGGCGGAGGCCACCATGTCGATCATTGCCCGGACCGCCGTGGGCGCCCCGGTGGCGTCGAACACCACCGGCGGACCCGCGGGGCCGGCCCACTCGCGGGCATAGGCGACGACCTCGTCGCGATCGGTCCACACGAGCGTGTCCGCTCCCATGTCGCGGCTGAGCGCCAGCCGCGTGTCCATCAGGTCCACCACGAGCACGTCGGCGCCGCGTTCGCGCGCCACCAGGCAGATGCACTGCCCGATCGGGCCGGCCCCGAGGACGACCGCGCGCTCGCCGGGCATCACGCCCGACCGGTTGACGGCCCTGACCGCGATCGACACCGGCTCGGCGAGCGCGGCCACCGCCGGGTCGTCGGCCGCGATCGGGTAGACCTGCTCGGCGGGCACCGCGAGCAGATCCTGGAGCCCGCCGTCGACGTGGATCCCGATCAGCTCGAAGTTGTCGCACGTGTTCGGCCGGCCGACGCTGCACGGGTAACAGGCGCCGCACGCCTGGAGCGGCCACACCGCCACCCGCTGCCCCACCACGAGGTCCTCGGCGCAGCCCGGGCCGACGGCGGCGATCGTCGCGCCGATCTCGTGCCCCTGCACGCGCGGGAACTGGGACCCGCCGGCCTCGGGCGACAGCTCGCCGAGGAAGAAGTGGTAGTCCGAGCCGCAGATCCCGACGGCCTCGGGCGTGACCACGACCTCGCCCGGCCCGGGCTCCGTCGGCTCGGGCCGTTCGAGCACCGCCATCGCCTCGACGCCCTCCGTCACCGCGGCGCGCACGTCAGCCCCAGACCTCGGACGCGGTCTCGACGACCAGCTCGAGCTTCGCGATCTCCTCCTCGCGGGTGAGCGTGTTGCCCTCGACGGTCGAGGAGAAGCCGCACTGCGGCGACAGGCACAGCTGGTCGATCGGCACGTACCGCGAGGCCTCCTCGATCCGGCGCTTGAGCAGGTCCTTGGACTCGAGCTCGCCGTGCTTGGTCGTGACCAGCCCTAGCACCACGAACTTGCCAGGGGGAACGAACCGCAGCGGCTCGAACCCGCCCGAGCGGGCGTCGTCGTACTCGAGGAAGAAGCCGTCGACGCCGAGGCCGCCGAACAGGGCCTCGGCGACGAAGTCGTAGCCGCCCTCGGCCGCCCACGAGGAGCGGAAGTTGCCCCGGCACAGGTGGGTGGTGACGACCATCCCGTCGGGCTTGCCCTCGAGCGCGCCGTTGATGTTGCGGATGTACTGCTCGTGCAGGTGCTCGACGTCGCCCGTGCCGCGCTGCTTGATCTGCTCGCGCTGGCGCGGATCATTGAGGTAGGCGAGCGAGGTGTCGTCGAACTGGACGTACGTGCACCCGAGCTCTCCAAGCTCGCGCAGCTCCTCGGCGTAGGCTCCGCTCAGGTCGCTCCAGAACTCGGCCATGTCGGGATAGACGCGCTCGTCGACGGCCGCCCGGCCGCCTCGGTAGTGGACCATGTTCGGCGAGGGGATCGTGAGCTTGGGCGTGGCCCCGTTCACGTTCGACTGAAGGAACTCGAACGCATCTCCGAAGATCGTGTGGTCGAGGTGGACCTTCTCGGTCACCTGTAGGGCGGCCGGCGTCCACTCGACCGTTCCCTGCTCGTTCTGGAACTGGACCTTGATGTCGCCGGGGGCCTGCTCGATCCCGCCGATCTGGTAGATGAAGTCCATGTGCCAGGTGGCGCGGCGGAACTCGCCGTCGGTCGCCGACTGCAATCCGGCGTCCTTCTGGAGCTTCACCGCGTCCCGGATCGCCTCATCCTCCACCGCGCGGAGCTCGCCGGCTCCGATCCGTCCGGCCTCGTACGCCTCGCGCGCGTCGAGCAGTTCGGGCGGGCGCAGCAGGCTGCCGACGTGGTCGGCGCGGAACGGCGGGGTGGTTCGCATCACAGGGGCTCAGCTCCTCACGTTGATCTCTACTCGGACGCCGTTCGGGTCCTCGATGAACACCTGGCGCGGTCCTCCGGGGACGGCGTTCCTGATCGCGGCGACGCCGTGGCGCTCGAGCCGCGACAGAAGCTCATCGTAGTCGGCGGCGACGAACGCGACGTGGTCGACCGGGCCGACGCCCGGATCGTGCTCGGGGACGCTCAGCCCGAGCCCGGCGGCGTGCGCGGCGTACGACCGGCGATCGGCCACATGCACGCACGCGGCCGTTCCGGCGCCGGCGTAGAGCCAGTAGCCGGGGAAGGCGAGCGGTGGCCGCTCGCCGACGGTTAGACCGACCACGCCGCAGTAGAAGTCGCGGGTGGCCTCGATGTCGTCGCTGAGCACGAGCACGTGCTCGATCGAGGAGACCGTCATGTGGGGCGCGGCTCGGCGCCCGCCACCGCGGGCGCACCACCGGCGCCGTTGCGTCCCCGCAACAGGTAAGCCGACTGGAGCAGATCGGGCTTCTCGCGCAGCTCGCTGGCCATGCCCGAGAACCGGATCCTGCCGCCTTCCATGACGTACGCGCGGTTGGCCAGGCCGAGCGCGAGCGTCGCGAACTGTTCGATCAGCAGCACCCCGGCACCCGATTCGGCCACCGACCGGATCGTCGGGACGAGCCGGTTGACGATCACCGGCGCCAGCCCCAGCGAAAGCTCGTCGATGATCACAAAGCGCGGGTGCGACACGAGCGCCTGGGCGAGCACGACCATCTGCTGCTCGCCGCCCGACAGCGACCGGGCCGCATAGTTGAGCCGCTTCTCGAGCTCGGGGAACAGCTCGAGCGCGCGCTTGTAGCCGGCGTCGGCGTCCCCTCCCGACATCGTGTAGGTGGCGACGCGCAGGTTCTCGGCGACGGTCAGCTCGGGGAGCAGCCGCCGGCCTTCGGGCACGATCGCGAGCCCGGCGGCGCGGATCCGCTCGGGACGCTTGCCGGCGTAGTCGCGCTCGTCGAGCATCACCTTGCCGGATACCGGCTTGAGCACGCCTCCCATCGCGAGCACCATGCTCGACTTGCCGGCGCCGTTCGGGCCGAGCAGCGCCGTGATCTCGCCCGAGGGAATCTCGAGCGACACGCCACGGACGACGTTCCGCCCGCCGCGGGCGACGACGATGTCCTCGACCCGGAGCACGTCGCCGTCGGTGCTCACGCGACCTCCTCGGTTCCCAGGTAGGCGCGGATCACGCGCTCGTCGCGAAGCACCTCGGCGGTCGGCCCGGAGGCGATCATCTTGCCGAAGTCGAGCACCGCGGTGATCTCGCAGCACGAGGACACGAGGCTCATGTCGTGGTCGACGAGGATCGTCATCGCGCCCGTCTGCTCGGGGATCTTGCGGATCACGTCACCCATGTGGTCGGTCTCCTCGTCGGGCAGCCCGGCCGCGGGCTCGTCGAGCAGGACCAGCCTCGGTCGCCCGACGACCGCGCGGGCGACCTCGACGAGGCGACGCTGGGCGGCGCCGAGCGTCCCGACGCGGGCGTCGGGGTTGATGTCCATGCCGACGAACTCGATCGCGTCGAGCACCTCCTGCCGGCGCGAGGATCCGCTCGTCTTCGAGTGCTCCTGGATCATCGCGACGTTGTCGAACACCGACAGCTCCTCGATTGCCTGCTCGGTCTGGAACGTCCGGCGGACGCCCCAGCGGGCGCGGCGGAAGTGTGTGATCGACAGGAGGTCCTCGTCGAAAGCGGTCACGCTCCCCGAGACCGGCTTGACGAACCCGCTCAGCACGTTGAAGAACGTGGTCTTGCCGGCGCCGTTGGGACCGATCAGCCCGCACGTTCCCCTGTCGAAATTGACGCTCATCTTGTCGAGCGGCGTGACCCCGCCGAAGCGAACCGTGAGATCGGAGACCGCGATCATGGCTCGCCGCCCGCCGGGGCCGAGGAGCGGCCCTTGAACAGCCTGCCGATGAGCCGCCCCAAGCGGGCGATGTCCTTCGGCATCTGATCGACGATCCCGCGCGGCGCCGTGGTCAGCACCTGGAGCACTCCGACCCCGAACAGGATCGTCAGCCAGTCGGGGGAGATGCCCCAGTTGGTGAACAGCGCGGGCAGGAACTGCTGCAGGATCCCGGCCACGACAGCCCCCCACATGCTGTACGCCCCGCCCATCAGGACGACCGCGAGCAGCACGATCGAGTCCTGTGTCTGGAAGTCGATCGAATACAGGAAGTGGAGTGCGCCGGCGAGCAGACCGCCGGCCACGCCGGTCACGAACGACGCGAGCGCGAACGCCCAAAGCTTGTACAGCGTGGTGTTGATGCCGCCGGCCAGCGCCGCCGCCTCGCTCTGGCGGATCGCCGCCCACGCGCGGCCGGGCTTCGACCGGATGTGCGCCCACACCAGCAGGAACATCAGCACCGCGACGATCACCGCGTAACGGAAATACGCGGTCTCGCCGGTGGCGATGCTCGGGCGCCGGATCGGCGGGATGTGGACGGTGCTGCCGTTGTAGCCGAGGAAGCCGTGGCCCCCGTTGGGGAAGTTCGTCGTGGCGAGCACGACCGTGATCGCGCCGGCGAGCATCAGCGTGATCAGCGCGAGATACAGGCCGCTCAGCCGCAAGGCGGGGAGACCAACGAGCGTGCCCAGCACCATCGTGATCAGGCCCGAGCACAAGAGCACGAGCGGGAAGGGCATCGACGTCGCGAACAGGATCCGCGCCGCCACCCAGGCCCCGATCGCGAGCACCGCAGCCTGGCCGAGTGACACCAGGCCGACGCGTCCGACCAGCAGACCGAGGCCGAGCGCGACGATCGCGTAGATCGCCACCTGGGTGCTCGCGTCTATGTAATAAGTGCTGAACAGCGACGGCAGCACGAGCAGCACGAACAGGATCAGGACCAGCGCCACGGCCGGCTGCGCCATCGTGCGCGGCTCGATGCTCGTCAGCGACCTGCGCGACCGGGCCGCCGCCACGGCGCCGCCGGCCGGCTCGTCCGCCGCGGTCGTCTCGTCAGTCTTCACGCCGGTGGGCTCGATCGCCTACACCCCCTGCCGGCCGATCGTGATGGTCCGCCGGCGGTTCTGCACCAGCAGGGCGATCGCTGCCAACACGAATGGCGTCATGTCGCGGTAGTTGGTGATCGACTGGATCGGCGTGATCAGCGCGTCCAGCGTGCCCACGACGAGCGCGGCCACAAATGTGATCGGGATCGACCTCAGGCGCGCGATCAGGGTCGCTGCCAGCGACGACAGCACCAGGAACGTCAGCGTCGTCGCGTCGAGCGCGACCAGGTCGGCGAGCAGGATTCCGGCCAGGCCGGAGAGCAGCCCGCAGCCGAACCACGCCGCCGCCTCGACCCGCCGCACCGGCACACCGAGCGTGGCCGTGATCTCGCGGTCGTTGGCCATCGCCCGCATCGCCGTGCCGAGCTTCGTGAAGCGCAGGAATGCCGTCGTGCCGATCGTGATCAGCACGCCGAGTAGCAGTGCGATCACGTTCGTCCACTCGACCAGGATCCCGGCGATCGTGAACGTGTCGTTGTCGGTCGGGAACGAGATCGAGCGCGACGCTCCGCCGCTGGAGGTCCACAGCAGATCCATCACTCCCAGCAAGATCAGCGTCAACCCGAGCGTGGCCGTCGCCTTCACGAGGGGGTCTCGCTTGGCGAGGGCCGGCCCGAACACCATCCCGTAGAACAGCGTCAGCACGCCGCCGAATATCACCGCCACGAGGTACGCGAGCCACAAGTTCCAGCCCGCGTGGTTGATCAGTTGCCACGCGATCAGGGCGCCCATCGCGCCCACTGCCCCGAAGGCCAGATTCAGCACCCCGGTGGCCCGGTACAGGACCACCATCCCGACACCCGACAGCGCGTACACGCCGCCCAGCGACAGGCCGGTGACGAGAAACGGCTGAAAGTCCTGCCAGGTCGGCAGGCCCAGGATGCCGGGGATGATGAGCATGTGAGCTAGGGGCGCCCTGATCGTTCGTGGATCCTACTTAGTGAGGCCGGGTCTCAACTAGCCGGCCACCTTGTGGTACGCGGCGATCTGCGGATCGACCGACGAAATCGCCGTACAGCCCTGCTTGATCACCATCTTCCCGTCCTGCGGGGTGACGGTGTAGTCCGTGTTGTTCGCGATGTGCAGCGGATAGTCACCAAACGTCCACGGCTCGCACAACATGCCCGTATCGAAGTCCTTCACGCTCTGGAACGCCTTGTTGACGCTATCCGCCGTGTACGGACCCTTGATCGACTCGAGTGCGTGCGTCGCGATCTCACCCATGGTGAATCCCATCTGGCTGAAGCTGCCGATGCCGCCGGACACATCCGTGCCGTACTGCTTGAGAATCGCCTTGTACAGGTTCATCGTCGGCGTGTTGGTCGGATCGGGCGGGGTCAGCTCGGCGTTCACGAAGAACTTGCCGTTCCACTTCGGTCCCAGCGACTGCGCCAGGAAGTCCGTGTCGCACGGCGTGGAGCAGGCCCACGCCTTGACCCGGTTCTCGAGGCCCAGCTTCTGGGCGGCCTGCAGGATCACGAGCGCTTCGGGCGGGGTGAAGTTCAGCACCACCGCGCCGTTCGGGCCGGCGTCGTCGACCTCCTTGAGCGCCACCGAGTTCGCGTCGTTGATCGGCACGTTCTCGGTCAGCTGCGTGATCGGCACGTTCGCGTTCTTGGCGAGCGCGGCCGGGCCCGCGGCGATGTAGCCGGTACCCGGGACGTTCGACTGATCGAACACGATCTTGCTCGGGTGCAGGCTGAGGACGTACTGCACGGCTCCGTCGGAGCTGTACCGCGGCCCCATGTTCACATCCGCGATGTTCGGCGTCGAGTAGCACTCGGGCGCGATCCCCGCGGCGATCACGTAGTAGTGATTCTTCTCCCAGTACGAGTGGTTGATCGTGCACTCGAGGATGCTCGAGCTGCCCGACACGCCGACCACCTTGTCGGTCTGAAGGAGCTGCGTCGCGTCGGCCGCGATCTGCGCCGGCTGCGTCGGCTCGGTCAGCTTGTACAGCTTGATCGGATGGCCGTTGACTCCGCCGTTCGCGTTCACGCAGGCGAAGTACGCGCCCTCCATGTTCTCGATATCCGTGAAGTCCGTCCCGGGCTGCTTGGTGTTGATCGCGCCCAATGGGATCGGGGTGCCCGTCGCTGCCACGCCGGGCTTGGTTCCGCAAGACGAGGTACTCGTCGAGGCGCTGGTCGCAGCGCTGGTGCTCGTGGTCGAGCTGGATGAAGCGGCCGGAGCGGCACTGCTGGTCGCCGCGCTGCTCGAGCTCTTCGAGCTCCCGCAGGCCGTCAAGAAAAGCACTCCAAGGACCGCGACGCACGCTAGGCCTAGCCGCACGCGCGGGACGTGTTGGAACATCGCCACCGTTCTCCTCCTCCTCGAGGACTTGTGTGTAAACCCGCCCCAGGGTTGGCGAGCGCGGCGATACTAGTGCGTGGCCGAAATGTATGCAACGGCTCCTAACAAGACCTGAAGAATGAGAGTTTCTGGAGAGTCGATTGTTTGTTTTGCATGCAATGAAGGAGCGGATTAGACTGCCGCGTCGCCGCATCCGCGGTGCTGAGGAGTGAGGTGAGAGGTGGCCGGCCGAGCCAGCAGGAGTCAAATGACCCGCGCACTCCTGCGCCTGCGCGAGATGATCCTGAGTGGCGAGTTCGCGCCCGCGGAGCGACTGTCCGAGCTGTCGCTGGTCGAGCGGCTCGGCGTTTCGCGCACCCCGGTGCGCCTCGCGCTGGCGGCGCTCGAGCACGAGGGACTGCTCCGCGGCCTCTCCTCGCGCGGATACGTCGTGCGCGAGTTCACCCAATCGGACATCAGCGACGCGATCGAGTTGCGCGGCGTGCTCGAGGGCACCGCCGCCCGGTTCGCCGCTGAGCGCGGCGCCACGCCGGACGCGGTCCACGACCTCCGTGAGATCTGCGTGGCGACCGCCGAGGAGGTGCACCGCGCCGACTACGAGTCGTTCGAGCGGTTCGTGGACCTCAACACGCGCTTTCACGCCCGGATTCTCCAGTTGGCGCGGAGCCCGATGCTCGAGCGCGCGCTCGAGGGGATCATCGCGCTCCCATTCGCCAGCCCGAGCGCGTTCGTGATGGCGCAGGCGGTGCTGCCCGAATCGCGCGACATCCTGATCTTGGCTCACCGCCACCACCTCGGCATGGTCGATGCCATCGAGCGCAACCAGGGGACTCGCGCCGAAAGCCTCGGCCGCGAGCACGCGCTGCTCGCGCGGACCAACCTCGAGGTCGTGCTCGACCATCCCGAGGTGCTCGAGCGGATGCCGGGCGCCTCGCTGCTCGCGCGGCCCGGCATCGGGCGAATCGGCAACGCGCCGCTCGAACGCGTCTGACCGATACGCCCGGGTCTGGGGAGGGGACCATGCGACCAGGGCGTCCGTCCGTGGCTGCCCTGATCGCATGTTGCGGCCCGTTCCCTGGTTCGTCCCGCCGTCCTACTGGGTGGGCGGGTCGGTCGACGGTGCCGTCCCCGCGGCCTTGCGGTATGCCGCGATCTGCGGATCCGCCGAGGACACGTCGAAGCACCCCTGTGCCGTCACCATCTTCCCGTTGTCCGGGGTCGTGGTGAAGTCGGCGTTGTTCGGGATGTGCAGCGGGTAGTCGCCGTACACCCAGGGCTGACACAGCAACTCGGTCTTCTCGTCCTTGATGGCCTTGAACGCGGCGTTCACGCTCTGGATCGTGTACGGACCCGTGACCGTGTCGAGCGCGTCGACCGAGAACTTTCCGAGCAGGTAGCCCATCTCGCTGAACGACCCGAGGCCACCCGCGACCGCCTGGCCGTACTGAGCCAGGATCGCCTTGTACAGCTGCATCTCCGGTCCGTTGTGGTCATCGGGCGAGGTCAGCTCGGCGTTGACGAACAGCTTGTGGTTCCACTTCGGTCCCAGCGCCTTGGCCAGGAAGTCCGTGTTGCACGGCGTCGAGCAGCCCCATCCCTTGACCCGGTCCTCGAGCCCGAGCTTCTGCGCGGCCTGGAGGATCACGAGGGCCTCCGGCGGGGTGAAGTTGAGCACCACCCAGCCGTTCGGTCCGGCCTTGTCGACGAGGCTCAGGGCCAGCGAGTTAGCGTCGGTGATCGGCACGTTCGCGGTCGTCTCGGAGATCGGGACGTGCGCCGCAGCCGCGAGCGCCGCGGGGCCGGCCGCGATGTAGCCGGTGCCGGGAACGTTCGATTGGATGAAGACGATCTTCGATGGGTGCTGGCTCAGCCCGTACTGGACGGCGCCGTCGGAGCTGTAGCGCGGCCCCATGTTGACCGCGGCACTGTTAGGAGTCGACCAGCACTCCGGGGCGATGCCCGCGCCCATCTCATAGATGCCCAGCTGCTTCCAGTAGCTCTGGTCGATCGTGCACTCGAGCAAGTCGAACACGCCGACGATCCCGACGACGTGGTCGTTCTGGATCAGCTGCTTGGCCGCGGCCGCGACCTGCGCCGGCTGCGTCTGGTCGTAGATCACGTACAGCTTCACCGGATGACCGTTGACGCCGCCGTTCGCGTTTACGCAGTTGTAGTACGCGGTGATCATGTTCGGGCCGTCACTGAAGTCCGTGCCCGGCTGCTTGGTGTCGATCGTGCCGATCGGGATCGGCGTGCCGGTGGCCTTGACGCCCGGCTTCTTGCCGCACGACGACGTGCTGGATGAGCTCGTGCTCGCGCTCGTCGTGGCGCTCGCGCTCGAGCTCGTCGCGCTCGATGCGGGGGCCGATGCGCTGCTCGTGGTGCTGCTGCTACTGCTGCCGCAGCCTGCCAGCACCACAACCGCCGCGACCAGCGCGGCGACCGCCGCGCCCGAACGCAGGCGCAGCGCAGGGTGGATGATCCTCACCTCTTCCTCTCCTCCTCGAAATGATTTGGTTAAAACCCGCCCCGGGTAGTCGAGGCGAGCATCTTATTCACGCCGCCGCCTGTATGCAATGCATGCCTAACGCGACCGAAAGAAAACGTTTGCAGGAGGCGTTGGGGGGTTTGTAGGAGGTCCGAGAGGACCTTCTTGCATACAGCACTTCGGGGAGCAATACTCCCGCGCGCCCATGGTCAACCAAGCCAACCGAACGCAGATGATGCGTGCCCTGTTCGCCCTTCGCGAGCAGATTCTCAGCGGCGAGTTCAAGCCCGGCGAGCGCATGTCCGAGCTGCCGCTGGTAGAGCGGCTGGGCGTATCGCGAACGCCGCTGCGCCTGGCGCTCGCGGCGCTCGAGCACGAAGGGCTGCTGCAGGTGCTCCCCACGGGCGGGTACGTCGTCCGCGAGTTCACCCAGACCGATATGAGGCAGGCGATCGAGCTCCGCGGCGTGCTCGAAGGCACCGCCTGCCGCTTTGCCGCCGAGCAGGGCGCCACCCGGCGCGATCTGCGCGCGCTCCGCGACATCAACGACCAGGTCGAGCCGCTCGTGCACCGCGCCGACTACGAATCGTTCGAGCGCTACGTCGCGCTCAACGCCCGGTTTCACGAGCGTCTGATCAAGATGGCCCACAGCCCCCTGCTCGAGCGCACGCTGGCGACGGTCCTGTCGTTGCCGTTCGCCACGCCGAGCGCGCTCGTGCTCCAGCACGCCCGGCTGCCGGAGTCGCGCGAGATCCTTGTCGTCGCGCACCGCCAGCACCTGTGGCTCGTCGAGGCGATCGCCAACCGGGAGGGCTCCCGGGCCGATAACGTCGCCCGCGAGCACGCCCGCCTATCGCTCACCAACCTCGAGATCGTGCTCAGCCGGCGCGGCCTGCTCGAGCAGGTGCCGGGCGCTTCACTGCTGGCGCTCGAGGGCGAGCTCGAGCCCGTCTAAGTGCGTTGTACGACAAGGTCAGCGCGAATGGGCTCGAGTGTCGGACTATGCAGGTGCTCTTGGGGGTCGACCTGCCACCGAGCACAATGCCCGTGCTCCAGGTGCCCGCCGTTAGAGCCGTTCGCCGGCGATCGCGCCGTGCTCCCAGGGCTCGGCGTCGTACTCGCCCCACTCGAGCGCGACGCGTACCGCCGCCTCGATCTCCCGCGGCCCCGGGCGGTAGGCGTCCTCGAGCGGCGGGCTGACCGGCACCGGCGTGTACGGCGCGCCGACGCGCTGGATCGGAGCCTCGAGGTAGTCGAACGCGGCCGCCTGTAACTGTGCGGCCAGCTCCGCTCCGAATCCGCCGGCGTTGACTGCCTCGTGGGCGATGACCGCTCGCCCGGTTCTCTTGACCGACTGCGCGAGCGCGTCGAGGTCGAGCGGCACGAGCGTCCGCGGATCGATCACCTCGGCCTCGATCCCGTGGTCGCTCGCGAGCCGGTTGGCGGCTTCGAGTGCGTCGCCGACCATGCGTGACAGCGCGATGACCGTGACGTCCTTGCCCGCACGCAGCGTGTGCGCGCGGCCGATCGGAACCGGCGGCGGCGGGTCGGGGACGGATTCGCGGCGGAAGTAGAGCGCCTTACACTCGACGAACACAACCGGGTTCGGGTCGGCGATCGCGGTTTTGAGCAGGCCGGCGGCGTCGGCGGCGTTGCTCGGCATCACGACCTTCAGCCCGGGCACGTGCGTGAGCCACGCCTCGAGGCTCTGCGAATGCTGGGCGCCGTTGCGCTGGCCCGCTCCGCCCTGGGTGCGGAGCACGAGCGGCACCGACAGCTGGCCCCCCGACATGAAGTGCGCCTTGGCCGCCTGGTTGACGAGCTGGTCGAGCGCCAGCGTGATGAAGTCGATGAACATGATCTCGACGACGGGGCGCAGGCCGCTCTGCGCGGCGCCGATCGCCACGCCGCACACGGCGCCCTCGCTGATCGGCGTGTTGCGGACGCGCTCGCGGCCGAACTCCTCCGCGAGCCCCGCCGTGGCCAGGTAGGGGCCTCCCTCGGCGACGTCCTCGCCGAGCACGATCACGCGGCTGTCCTCGCGCATCGCGGTCGCCAGCGTGCTGGCGATCGCCTCGACGAACGTGGTCTCGGTCACTGCGCGTACACCAGCGTTGGCGCGATCTCGGGATCCGGGAACGGGCTGTCGCGGGCGAAGCGGACGGCCTCCTCGACCTCCTCGCGCGCCTCGCGCTCGATCGTCTCGGCGGCGCCGCTTCCGATCCAGTCCTCCTCGACCGCGCGTTCGGTCATGCGGGCGATCGGATCGCGGCGCAGCCACTCCTGCTCGGCCTCGGGGTCGCGGTACTTCTCGGGGTCGCCCTCGTAGTGGCCGCGGCGGCGGAAGGTAAGGCACTCGAGCAGGAACGGGCCGGTGCCGCCGCGGGCTTGATCGAGGAGTTGCGCGAACGCCGCGTGGACGGCCGGGACGTCGCTCCCGTCGACCGTGTCGCGCTCGAACCCGTAGGGCGCGACAACGGCGCTCACCCGCTCGACGGTCGAGTGCTCGGCCCGGGAGGTGAACTCGGCGAAGCCGTTGTTCTCGCACACGAAGATCAGCGGCAGCTTCCACAGCGCGGCCAGGTTGATCGACTCGTTGAAGTGGCCCGCCTGGACCGCGCCGTCGCCGAAGAACACCACCGTCACCTGATCGGTGCCGTTCAGATGCTGGGTGAGCGCGGTGCCGAGGGCGAGCGGCAGGTTGCCGCCGACGACGCCGGTGGCACCCATGAACCCGTGCTCGGCGTCGACCAGATGCATCGATCCGCCGATGCCCCGGCACAGTCCGTCCGCCCGTCCCATCAGCTCGGCCATGACGCGCTTCATCGGGGTGCCCTTGGCGATCGCGTGCCCGTGGGCGCGGTGGCCGCTGTAGACCGCGTCGTCGTTACGGAGTTGCCCGCACACCGCTGCGGCGACGCCTTCGCCGCCGATGCTCAGATGGATCAGCCCGTGCACCTGGAGGCTGCGCTTGAGCTGCGCGACCCGCTCCTCGAACAGGCGGATCCGCCACATCGTGCGCAGCAACGCGTGCGCGACGTCCCTGTCCATCGTTTCGCGCTGGGACTACGCGGCGACGGGCGCCTCGCCCAGGACCTGGCGGACGCTCAGCGCGATCTTCTCTTCGTTGGGGAGGACGTAGGCCTCCATCGGCTCCGAGTAGGGGACGGTCACGTCGAGCGCGGTCACCTGCGCGATCGGCGCCTTGAGCGAGCCGAACCCGTGCTCGGCAACCTCGGCCGCGATCACCGCCGAGGCGCCACCGTGGCGCGTGCCCTGGTCGGCGATCACGAGCCGGCCGGTCTTCTCGACCGACGACAGGATCGTCGCGGTGTCGAGCGGGTTGAGCGTCCGCGGGTCGATCACCTCGGCGTCGATCCCGTCGGCCACGAGCGCCTCGGCGGCGGCGAGCGCCCGGCCCACCGTCCAGCCGGTGGCCACGATCGTCACGTCGGATCCGGATCGGCGCACCGCGGCCTCGCCGAATGGCACGACGTACTCGCCCTCGGGCACGTCGCCGTGCTCGAGCACCTGGAGGTAGTTGATCAGGTAGCAGACCGGGTTGTCGTCGCGGATCGACGCGGCCATCAGCCCCTTGGCATCGGCGGGGGTCGAGGGAAGCGCGATCTTCAGGCCGGGGAAGCCCATGAACATCCCGTAGATCGACCCGGTGTGCTGTCCGGCCCAGCCCGCGGTGAACCCGTAGCCGGCCTTGAACACGGCCGGCACCTTTACCTGACCGCCGCTCATGTAGCGAAGGCGCGGCGCCTCGTTGACGACCTGGTTCATCGCCACCAGCATGAACTCGGCCATCAGGAGCTCGACCACCGGGCGATATCCGGCGAGCGCGAGTCCAACCGCCATCCCGATCTCGGCCGTCTCCGAGATCGGCGACACCCGGACGCGCTCGCGTCCGAACGCCTGAACCAGTGGGTCCTCGTCGCTCGGAGCCACGTCCTGGCCGTAGAACACGACCGTGGGGTCGCGTTCCATCTCGACGCGGATCCCCTCCTGAACCGCTGCGATGTAAGGAATCTCTCGTGCCATGGTCGTGATCTCCTAGGCGTACACGTAGTCGTTGCGGGCCGCGGCCTCGGGCTCGGGGAACGGGCTGTCGAGCCCGAACTGCACCGCGGCGTCCATCTCTTCGGTGACCTGTTTGGCGATCTCGTCGGCGCGAGCCGGGTCGAGGACGCCCTGCTCGACCAGCCGCGCGCGGAAGCGGGGAACGGGATCGCCGCGTAGCGCCGCCTCGTACTCCTCGCGATTGCCGAACGTGGTGATCGCCTCGTGCTCGGGGTAGTGGAGCGGCACCCCGGGCGGCGCGATGATGTTGCCGTGGGCTGACAGCCGGTAGACCTTCGACTCCACCAGGGTGGGGCCCTCGCCGGCGCGGGCGCGGTCCGCCGCCGCCCCGACCGTCTCGTACACGGCCACCGGATCGCCCCCGTCCACGGTCACGCCGGGCATGCTGTAGGCCGAGGCCTTGACCGACAGCGGTTCGCCGTTGGCGGCGTTCGCGTCTTCCTGCTCGGAGCGCGTCGACACGTTGTAGTTGTTGTTCTCCATCACGTAGACGACGGGGAGCTTCCACAGCGACGCGAGGTTCAGCGACTCGTGGAACGCGCCCTGCTTCGACGCGCCGTCGCCGAAGAACGAGAGCACGACCTGGCCCTGCTTTCGCAACTGGGCCGCGAACGCGACGCCAGTCGCCTGCGGGATGCCCTGGCCGACGATGCCGGAGGTCCCGAGAAAACCCCGCTCGGGATCGACGAGGTGCATCGAGCCGCCGTAGCCGCCGCACAACCCGTCCTTACGGCCGTAGATCTCGGCCATGATCGCCTTGGTGTCGGTGCCGAGCGCGATCGGGTAGCCGTGGCAGCGGTACGTCGCCATCAGCTGGTCGCCCGGCTTCATCGTCGCCAGCGACCCGACGATCGACGCCTCGGCGCCGTCGGCGAGATGGGTGTGGCCCCGGATCACGCCCGGATGCTCCTCGAAGGTCCGCTTGACGCGCTCCTCGAACTCGCGGATCCGCAGCATCTGAGTGAACATCCAGACGAGCCTGTCGTTGTCAAGCTGATCCATCGTGGGCTTCCTCCTCACGTAACGCCCGCGCGGAACTGCGCGGACGTCGTCTCGTATGCGCGCTGGAACGCATCCTCCATCGGGAGGTTGCGAAGCTGTTCAGAAAGGACCTCGACGCCCCAGGGGCCGTCATAGCCGACCGCCTGGCAGGCCTCGATGTAGCCGGGGATGTCGAACTCGCCTTCACCGGGCAGTCGCCGGTGGTTGATGACCTCGTCGATCGGGTCGGGCATGTACTCGACGGGTCCGTCGGACAGCTCGACCCAGGCCAAGTATTCCCCGGGGATGCGCTTGAGCTCCTCGGGTTCGATGTGCAGCTTGCCCATGTGCCACGTGTCGATCGCCAGGCCGCCGTTCGCCCGGCCCGCCCCCGTGACCAGCTTCAGCCCGGCGTCGAGCGTATGGACGTTGGGGTCGAACGGGATGATCTCGTACGCGACCTTGGCGTCGGTGTGCTGCGCGGCGTCGTCACACAGCGCCGCGTACTCCTCGATCAGGCGGTCGAGCTCGCACGGAGTCTCGGGGATGTTGCCGACCTTGATGTGGTGGGCGTCGAACGCCACGGCGGTCTCGAACAGCTGCTTGCGGAGGCGGTCCGAGTCGGCCCGCGCCGGCTGGCCCTGCGGGACGAAGAACTCCCACAGGAATTCGACCTCCAGGTACTTCAGGCCCGCGTCGCGGAAGATCTTCGCCATCTCGTCGAGCGAGCGCGTCTCGAGCTGGTGCGACACGTCGGCGTGCCAGAGCCCGAGCCCTGCGAAGCCGACCTTCGCCGCTTCCGCGCACCGGTCGCGCCAGTCGAACAGGCTCCATTCGCGGCCCTTGTGGATTTCCACGGGGCCGCTCACCGTCCAGTACAGCGCCATCAGCTCCGGCTCGCCCATCGTTGCTCCTCTCGTGTGACAGCGACGGTATCGCCGCAGACTGGAACGAGTCCAGTCGCCCAGCGCAGCCGTTCTTGTCGATGCGCGCGCCCGGCCCCGGTGCTAGATCGGTGGGTCTAGGGGGTAGAGCTATGTAATGAGTGTTTCTTCGCCAACGATCGAGCAGCTGGCACACGATGCGGTTGGGATCGCGAACCCCGAGACCGCGCTCCGCGCGCTGACCGCGCTCCGCCTCGAGCTCGACGCGGCCGAGGCCGACCTCGTGCAGCGGGCGCTGCGCGGTGGCTCCTCGTGGAGCCAGATCGCGCGGACGCTGGGCGTCACCAAGCAGGCCGCGCACCGGAAGTACCGCCACCTGTTCGACCAACCGCTTGGCGCGGCGCTCGCCGGCTCGCGAATCCTGTCCACGTCCGACGCCCGCCGCAGCATCCAGTTCGCCCGCGAGGAAGCCGCGCGGCTCAGCCAGCCCGCGATCGGCACCGAGCATGTCCTGCTCGGGATCCTCCGGTGTCAGCGAAGCCGCGCCGCGAAGGCGTTGGGCGCGCTCGGCGTGACGCTCGAGTCAGCCCGGCTCTGCCTGCAGACCACGCTGCCCGGGCTGCCTCCGGGCGCCGGCGGGGGCGAGACCGTCACCGTCCAAGCGGGGAGGATCCTCGAGCGCGCGGTGCGCGAGGCCGCCAAGCGTGGCGAGCGGCTGGTCGGCGTCGAGGATCTGCTGCTCGCGCTGCTGTCGGATTCGCGCAACGGCGCCGTTCAGACGCTCGAGTCGCTGAGGACGACGCCCGCGAAGGTGCGGCGCCAGCTCGAGCTCGAGTGGGCCGGGACGGCGCCGGAGTCGGCCATGCCCGAGTCGGCCGCGCCGGGGTCCGCCACGCCGGAGCCAGAGGGCGAGCCGCCGCCCGCGGACGACGCGATTCAGGTCACCTCGCGCAGCCGCCCGGTCTCGACCTCGTAGACGAACCCACGCACAGCGTCCTTGCGCGGGATGAACGGGGAGGCCTGGATCCGCGCGATCGACTGGCGCACGTCGGCGTCGAGATCGGGGAACGACTCGGCAGCCCACTCGGGCCTGATGCCGGTGTCCTCCTCGATCGAGCGCTTGAAGTCGTCGTCGGTGAAGGTGAGCATCCCGCAGCCGGTGTGATGGATGAGGACGATCTCCTCGGTGCCGAGGAGCCGCTGCGAGATCGCCAGCGAGCGGATCGCGTCGTCGGTCACGACGCCGCCGGCGTTGCGGATCACGTGCGCGTCGCCCTCGCTCAGACCGAGCGCGCCGTACACGTTCAGGCGAGCGTCCATGCACGCGACTACCGCGACCTTGATCGCCGGCGGCAGCGGCAGGTCGGCCTTGTCGAACGAGCTCGCGTACGTCTCGTTGTTGGCCAGCAGCTGATCGGTCGAGCTCATGTGTCTCCTTCGGGGCCGGGAGGGGCCGCCAAAGTATCAAAAGCCGATCAGCTTCGTGGTATTTCGGGCGGTTCGAGATCCCGATAGCGGGTAGCGCAACCGGAAGGGAAGCGATTTTGAGGAGAGCGATATGCCGTACCGACTTGACAGCCGCGAGAGCGCGGAGAACGGTCTGCGCCGCTGCGCCCGCGAGCAACTCGACAGCGCCATCGACGAACTGACCGCAGGGGTCCGCAAGGACCCGGTCGAGGCCGTGCACTCCGCGCGCAAAGACCTAAAAAAGGAGCGATCGCTCCTGCGCCTGTTCCGCGGCACGCTCGATCCGGCCGAGCGCCGGCGCGAGAACGACGCGGTCCGTCATGCCGCCCAACTGCTTTCGACCGCGCGGGACGCCGAGGTCATGGTCCAGGCGCTCGACGACCTGTCCGAGCGGTTCGCCGGCCAGGTCCCGAAGCGGACCTTCACCACAATCCGCAAACAACTCACGGCCGAGCGCGATCCCGCGCGAGCCAGCCTGCTCGATTCCGGTCTGACCGACGACGTGGCCGACGAGCTCAAGGCCGTCCGCGCGCGCATCGACGACTGGCGCCTGGGGCGCGGCGGCTGGCGGGCGATCGAGTCTGGCCTCGACCGCAGCTACCGGCGCGGGCGCAGCGGGCTCGAGCGGGCAGCGGCGGAGCCCAGCGTCGAGAACTTCCACGAGTGGCGCAAGCGCACGAAGGATCTCTGGTACCACCTCCGCGTGCTGACGCCGATCTCGCCGGGAATCGTCGGCGGACAGGCCAAGGACGCCCATCGTCTGGCGGACCTGCTCGGCGACGACCACGACCTGGCGGTCCTGCGCAAGCGCCTCGAGCAGACCGCCGACGCGATCACCGCGGACCTCGACCCGGCGTTCGGGCTGATCGACCATCGCCGTGAGCAGCTCCAACAGGAGGCCGTGCTGCTCGGCCGGCGGCTATACGCCGAGAAGCCGAGCGCGTTCTCCCGGCGCCTGCATCGCTACTGGAAGGCGTGGCGGCGCGGGGCCCGAGCAGCCGGCGCGCCAAGGCCGACGGCCGCCGCGCTCGGCTGAGCGGCGGAGCTAGCTGAACAGTTCGCTGCCCGGTTGCGGCGTGTCGTCGGCGGCGCCCACCAGGCCCATGCCAACCCGGTACTTGCTGAGCGAGATCTTCTCCGCGCCGACATCGGTGAGCACGCTCTGGGCCGTGCTGTCGCCTTCTTCGGTCTTGGTCTCGATGAGAACAAGCCCGTCGTGCATGCGGGCCACGTCGCCGTCCGGACTCGACAAGCGCACCCCGAGGTCGCACGTCAGCCGCTCGGCTGAGTCGCGGCTGGCGAACGTGATCCGCCGAAACGCGGTCTGGAGCGTCGGCGCCATCTGCGCCGGCGCTTCGAGCCCGGCGCCGCTCAGCGCCTCAGCCAGGCACTGCCGCGCCGATTCGGTGAAGCGCTCGGCGTCGCTGGCCGGGTAGTCGATCTGGCGCTTGTCGGTCTCGCCGGGCCCGGGCTTGAGCTTGACCTCGAACACGCAGCTGTCGCTGTCGAGGTACCGCCGGGTCCGGGCCTTGAAGCGGGGGTGACGATCCTCGACGTGGTCGGTGAAACAGCGCAGCTTCGGCGTGTCGAAGTACGTTGTGCGGTAGGAGAACACGCGCTGCCCGTTTATGTGGAGGACGTCGTGCCCCGCGCGCAGTCGGTCGAGCAACTCCAGAAAGCAGTCCCAAACCGCCGAGTACTTGGTGTCGACGCGCCGAAGCAGCGCTGCCCGGTGGTCGAGCTCGTCGAGCGACACGCCACCGAATCGCGCGAGCGCGGCGTCGAGATCGCCTGCCATCCGACCAGCTTAGACGGCGTCTCTCAGGCGGCGAGCGGCTCCGGGATCGTCGCCGGCGCGGGCGCCGTCAGCTCATACGCGACCTCATCGAAGCGCCGCGTCTGCTGCCAGAAGCGCCAGGTGAAGTCGGGCCAGATCGTGCTGTTGCGGCCGTTGCGGTCGATGTACCAGCTCGCGCAGCCGCCGGTGTTCCAGACCGTCTGCTGGAGGCGCGCCTGAACGTGCTCGTTGTAGGCGTCGTACGCGTCGCGCCGGACCTCGATCCGGGTGGCACCGCTGCGGTCCATCGCCTCGAGCGCGCCCATCAGGTAGTTGAGCTGCGCCTCGATCATGAACACGACCGAGTTGTGGCCGAGGCCGGTGTTGGGCCCGACCATCAGGAACAGGTTCGGGAAGTCGGGCATGGCCGCGCCGCGGTAGGCCTGCGGGCTGCCGTTCCACACGTCTGACAGACGGACGCCGCCCCGGCCGCGGATGACCTCGGAGAACGCGGTCTCGGTCACGTGGAAGCCGGTGGCGAAGATCACGGTGTCGACGTCGTGGACGCTCCCGTCGCCGGCCACCACGCCGGTCGGGGTGAACGATGTGACCTCGCTCGTCACGACCTCGACGTTCGGCTGCGTGATCGCCGGATACCACTTGTTCGAGGGCAGGATGCGCTTGCAGCCGATCACGTAGTCGGGCGTGAGCTTCGCGCGCAGCGACTCGTCGGGCACCTGCTTGGCCAGGTGGCCTTCGGCCATCTTCTGCACGGTGTTCATCAGTTGTGGCCGGTAGACCAGCCCCGTCACGAGCAACTCGCGGCTGACGTACACCGTGGTCCGTACCGCCCGCTGCGCCGCCGGGACGCGACGGTAGAGCCGGCGCTCGAACCCGGTGATCGGGCGGTCGCGGTGCGGCACCACCCATGGCGCGGTGCGCTGGAAGATCGTCAGGTGGTTGACCAGCGGCTGGATCTGCGGGACGGTCTGGATCGCCGACGCCCCCGTCCCGACCACGGCAACGTTGCGACCCGTCAAATCCTGAGAGTGGTCCCAATGGGCGGTGTGGAACGCGACGCCCTCGAACTCGTCCATCCCCGGCAGCGACGGGATCGATGGCTCGCTGAGCGGCCCGGGCGCGCCGATCAGTACCTGCGCCGTGAACGACCCGTCCGGCGTGTCGATCTGCCACACGCTCGCGTCATCGTCCCACTCGGCCCTCTGCACCGGGCAGTTGAAGCGGATGTGGGAGCGCAGGCCAAACCGGTCGGTGACGTCGCGCAGGTACTCGCGGATCTCGGGCTGGAGCGGATACGTCCGCGTCCACTCCGGGTTCTGCGCGAACGAGTAGCTGTACAGATGCGAGGGGATGTCGCACTGACAGCCCGGGTACGTATTGGCCCACCAGGTACCGCCGACCTCGGCGTCGCGCTCGAACACGACGAAGTCCTGGATCCCAGCCTGCTTGCACTTGATCGCCATCCCGAGACCGCCGAAGCCGGCACCCACGATCGCCACCCGAAACTGCCGCCCGTCACCTGTCGTCATGTCGCCTCTCACACACCATCGTAGAAACAGTCGTGTTCTTCAGTGTACACTGATGTTCCCATGAGCGCACACGCTTCCACGTCCGAAACCGGCATCCTGACGGTACTGCCACGCGGGCGCCACGCTGCGCCCCGCCCGGTCGTCCGCGAGGCGCAGCGCGCGCGGATGCTTGCGGCGATGGTGCAGGCAGTCGCCGAGAAGGGCTACGCGCGCGTGGCCGTGGCCGACGTGATCGAGCGCGCCGGGGTGTCGCGCAAGACGTTCTACGAACAGTTCGCCAACAAGGACGAGTGCTTCCTCGCCGCCTACGACGCGAGCGTCGACGAGCTGCTCGCCAAGATCGACGAGGCGCTCGACGCGATCGCGCCCGACTGGCTGACCGCGCATCGCGCCGCGGTCGAGACATATCTCCAAACCCTGGCGGCGAGTCCGGAGCTGGCGCGGGCGTTGCTGATCGAGGTGCTGGGCGCCGGGCACGAGGCGCTCTCGCGGCGCGCCGCAGTCCAGGACCGGTTTGCCGCCCAGCTCGAGGACGTCCACCGGAGAGCGAGAAACGACATCCCGGAGATCCCCGAGGTTCCGCCGCACACGTACCTCGCGGCGGTCGGAGCGGTGAACGAGCTCGTGACCGCGCATGTGCTCGAGCACGGTGCCGAGACGCTCCCCGAGCTCGCCGACGCGATCGTCGACGTTCAGCTGGCGCTGCTCGTCGGCCGTCAGGTGGCAGCGGAGCTCGTCGCGCGCTCCGGCTGACCCGAGGCGATTCGGTTGAGCGCGGCCGCGAGCTCGTCGGGTCGTGATGCCCACACGGCGTGATCGGTGTCGACCTCGACCACCGGATCGCAGCCGGCGCGCTCGATCATCAATCGCTGGAGCGGCGGCCGTACGGCCATGTCCTGAAGGCACATCACATACGCCCGAGGCAGTGCAGTGAACTCGTCATGACCGTCGCCACCTAGCGCCACCGGATGGGTGAACGGTGCGACTGCCTGCGGGCTGTTCCGGGCGAGCGCATAGCTGACCTGCTCGTCATCGCAACATCCGTACCGCGCTGCCCGCGCTCCCTCCGGCGACATCCTCGCCACCGGTGGGTCGCCCTCGACGATCATGCTGGCTTGGATCTGGTCGCCGTCCGCCTCGGGTAGCTGCGTCATGTCGATCAGGCTCATGCCATCCCACGGCACGAACGCCGCCACGTACACGAGCCTGGCGACGTGCGAAGGGCAGCGCGCGGCGGCTTGTGTGATGACCATGCCGCCCATGCTGTGTCCGACGAGGACCGCCGGCGGTCCCTCGGCCAGCACCTCACATACACGCTCGGCGTAGCGATCGAGCGTGATCTCCTCGACCGGGGTCGGGTCGTCGCCCTGTCCCGGCAGGTCGATCGCCTCGACCGAGTGACCTGCGGCGCGCAGCCCGGGAACGACCCGGTCCCAGCACGCCGCCCGTCCGAACGCCCCGTGAACGAGCACGATCCGCGCCATCACCCACGCTCCTTGATCATCAGTGTCAACTCTCGTGTCAAGCCGTGCGATCCTACTTGGGAGGCGATCGGGCGCGGTTTAGACTCCCCACCGCTCGTGCCGGTTCACGAGCAAGGAGCTGACGAGAGGGAGCAGATGGCTACAACCGCGCCAAAGGCTGGGGCATTCCCTAGCCCGTACGAGATCGAGACTCCCCCCGGCTGCGAGGGCTGGGAGGAGATGTATCCCTACTACGCGCTGTTCGACGAGCGCCGGCGCGACACCGACGAGCACCGCTTCTGGTTCTGGAACTCGATGCACTTCCCGATGCCGATGCCGGCGTTCGACGTGATCTGCATCGACTCCCCGTACCAGGCGGTGGGGGCGTGGCAGAACCGCGTGTTCGCGGTCCCGCCGGCGATGGGCATCGACTACCGGTGCATCAATGGCTACATCTACATCTCGGGCAACCCCGTCACCGACCCGGAGAAGATCGCGGAGCGCGCGGGGTTCTTCCAGGAGCGCGCCGGCTACTACTTCCAGAACTGGAGCGAGCTGTACGGCAAGTGGCGCTCGAAGATGGAGGCGCTGATCAACGAGCTTGCGGACCTGAAGGTCCCCGACCTCCCCGAGTACGAACCCGATGAGGTGGCGTTCGGCGACGATCGCAACACCGCGTTCTACGAGGTCCTCGACGCTTACCCTCGCGCGTTGCGGCTCGGCGACATGATGTGGCAGCACCACTTCGAGTTCCTGCTGCTCGGCTACGGCGCCTACGGGACGTTCGTCGAGTTCTGCAAGGGCCACCTGCCGGACATCCCCGACCAGCACATCGCGCAGATGGTGGCCGGCATCGACGTGCTGCTGTTCCGCCCCGACGCCGAGCTGCGCCGGCTGGCGCGCCTGGCGATCGAGACCGGCGTCGACGGAGCCTTCCAGCAGGGCCACACGCCGGACGAGATCGACGCCGACCTGCAGCGGAGCGACGCCGGCCAGAGCTGGCTCGCCGAGCTCGAGAAGGTGAAGGACCCCTGGTTCAACATGGCAACCGGAGACGGGCTCTACCACTACTACCGGAGCTGGCTCGACGACCCGAGCATTCCGTACGCGTCGCTGATCGGTCACATCAGCGCGCTCAACGCAGGCGAGCAGATCGACCGTCCCACCGAGGAGATCCAGCGCGAGCGCGACCGCCTGGCCGAGGAGTACGGCTCACTGCTCGACGAGGACTCTCGCGCGCCGTTCAACGACCTGTTGAACCTCTCGCGCACCGTCTTCCCGTACGTCGAGGAGCACAAGTTCTTCTGCGACTACTGGTTCCTGACCCGGTGGTGGAACAAGATCCGCGAGTTCGGCGCGCTGCTCGCCCGCAACGACTTCCTCGACGACGGCGAGGACGTGTTCCAGCTCTCGCGCTACGAGGTCGCGAGCGCGCTCGACGAGCTCGTGCTGACGTGGGCCACCGGTGGCCTTCCGCTCGGGCCCAAGCACTGGCCGCCGATCGTCGCCCGCCGGAAGGAGATCCTGAAGAGGCTCGGCGATTGGACGCCGCCGCCCGCGGTCGGGGTGACCCCCGACGCCGTCACCGACCCGATGACGATCATGCTGTGGGGCGTGACGACCGAGCGCGTGCAGGAGTGGGCACGGCAGCAGGACGGCGGTTCGGTGCTGAACGGCGCCGCGGCATCGCCCGGCCTGGTCGAGGGCATCGCCCGCGTGGTCCGGTCGGTCGACCAGATCGGCGACGTGCGCGACGGCGAGATCCTGGTGTGCGGCAGCACCTCGCCGGCGTGGGCGCCGATCTTCTCGAAGATCAAGGCCACGGTCACCGACGTGGGCGGCGTGATGTCGCACGCCGCGATCGTCGCCCGCGAGTACGGGCTCCCCGCGGTCGTCGGGACGGGCCGCGCGACCGCCGCCATCCACACCGGGCAGACGATCAGGGTGGACGGGTCCGAGGGGACGGTCACGCTCCTGTGACCGGCTACATCCGGCCGCTCCAGCGACTATCCCGCAGCGACGAGCCGACCTTCGGCGGCAAGAGCGCCAACCTCGGCGAGCTGCTCGCGGCCGACATCCCGGTGCCGCCGGGCTTCGCGTTGTCGACCGCGGCGTTCGAGGCGTTCGTGACCGGGTCAGATCTGGGGCAGACGCCCGACGATGCGCGTGCGAACGCCATGCGGGCGGCGCCTGTGCCCGAGGCCGTGCGCGAGGAGCTCACGCTCGCATACACGGCGCTGGCCGAGGCGGTCGGGGTTGCCGACCCGCCGGTGGCAGTGCGCTCGAGCGCAATCGGCGAGGACAGCCAGGAAGCCACGTTCGCCGGCCAGCAGGACACGTACCTGTGGGTGCGCGGCTCCGAAAACGTCTGCAACGCGGCGCGTGACTGCTGGGCCAGCCTGTACAGCCCGACCGCGATCGCGTATCGCGCACGCCTTGCAGAAACCGGCAACGCGCCGGCGATGGGGGTCACCGTCCAGCTCATGGTCGACGCCGAAGTCTCGGGCGTGATGTTCACCTGTAACCCGGTGAGCGGCGACCCGAGCATGGTGGCCGTCAACTCGAGCTGGGGCCTCGGGCTGGCGGTGGTGGGTGGCGAGGTCACGCCTGACGACTTCCTCGTCAGCAAGGTCACTCGCGAGGTGGTGCGCGAACACATCCACCCCAAGGACGTGCAATACGTGCCCGACCCAGGCGGGAAGGGCGCCGTCCGCGTTGCGGTCGAAGGCGACCGGCGCGAAGCTCCCTCCCTCGAACAGGCGGATCTCGAGCGGCTCGTGGAAGTGGCGCGGCGGATCGAGCGGTACTTCGGCTGCCATCAGGACATCGAGTGGGCGCTGCCGCGCGGCGAGACCGAGCGCGTGTTCATCGTCCAGACGCGCCCGGTGACCGCGGTCGCCAAGAAGCCCGACAAGCCCAAGCCGGCATCGGCGATGTCGCTGATCATGAGCACGTTCGGCGCGGCCCCGCCCAAGGACGCCTGAGCGCATGCCGCTCAGCGACGACGACGTCCGCGAGATCCTGCGGATCATCGACGAGTCGGACTTAGCTGAACTCCAGATCGACACCGAGGCCTTCTCGCTGTATGTCCGCAAGGGTGGGGGGGATGCGGAGGCGTCCGGCCGCCCTCGCGTTCGGTCCGTGACGGAGCGCGGCAGGACAGGCCAAGCGTCGGGTGGGCCGGAGGCCTCCGCATCTCCATCCGCCCCGGCAACCGGTGACAACGACGGCCTCGCCACGATCACCGCCCCAATGTTGGGCACGTTCTACCGCGCCGAGGCGCCGGGCAAGCCGCCGTTCGTCGACGTCGGGCAGCGGGTCGAGCCCGACACGATCGTGTGCATCATCGAGGTCATGAAGATGATGAACTCGGTGACCGCGGGGGTGTCAGGGACGATCGTCAAGGTCGTGCCGAAGAACGCCGAGCTGGTCGAATACGGTCAGCCGCTGTTCGAAGTCGAGCCCGCATGAAGCGCATCAAGCGCGTGTTCGTCGCCAACCGCGGCGAGATCGCGCTGCGGATCGTGAACGCGTGCCAGGAGCTCGGGCTCGAGACGGTGGTCGGGACCTCCGAGGCCGACAGGAATGGGCTCGCGGCCCGGGAGGCCGACCGGGCGGTGACGATCGGCCCGGCGCCCGCGAGCGAGAGCTACCTGCGCGAGGACCTGGTCGTGCAGGCCGCGCTCGGCACGCATTGCGACGCGATCCACCCCGGCTACGGTTTCTTGTCGGAGAGTCCCAAGCTCGCCGCGCGCGCCCACGAGAACGGGCTGATCTTCATCGGGCCGCCTCCCGAGGTGATCGAGTTGAGCGGCGACAAGCTCCGCGCGCGCGAGGAAGCGGCGCGCGCCGGCGTCCCGGTTCTGCCCGGCAAGGAGATCGCCCCGGACGACGACCCGCGAAAGGCCGGCGACGAGATCGGATACCCGCTGCTCGTCAAGGCCGCCGGCGGCGGTGGAGGGCGCGGGATCAAGCTCGCGCGCGACCCCGAGCAGCTCGGGAACCTCGTCAGCCTCGCGCGCAGCGAGGCCGGCGCCGCGTTCGGCGACGAACGCGTGTACCTCGAGCGGTTCGTGGTGGGCGCCCGCCACGTCGAGGTCCAGATCGCCGCCGACGAGCACGGCGCGATCGTCCACCTCGGCGAGCGCGACTGCTCGGTCCAGCGCCGGTACCAGAAGGTGATCGAGGAAGCGCCCGCACCGGATCTCGAACCGGCAACGCGCAACGCGCTTACCGCGGAGGCAGTCGCGTTCGCGAATGCGATCGGCTACCGCAATCTCGGGACCGTCGAATTCGTCCTCGACGTCGACACCGGTCGGCACTTCTTCCTCGAGGTCAACTGCCGCATTCAGGTCGAGCACCCGGTGACCGAGGCCGTAACCGGCCGAGACCTCGTCAAGCTCCAGATTCACGTCGCCGACGGCGAGCCGCTCGGGTTCACACAGAGCGATGTGGTGTTTGACGGCCACGCGATCGAGTGCCGTCTCAACGCCGAGGACGTCGCGCGAGGATTCATGCCGAGCCCGGGGACGCTGTCGCTGTTCGCCGTGCCGGAGAACCTCCACCTTCGCGTCGACACCGCGCTGTGCGCCGGCGCCACGATCCCGCCGTACTACGACTCGCTGATGGCGAAGCTCATCGGCCATGCGGAGGGGCGGGACGCGGCGATCGACGTGCTACAAGAGGCGCTCGAGGAACTCGACGTCGAGGGGGTCGAGACCAACCGGATGCTGCTGATCAGCGTGCTCGGCCACGACGACTTTCACCGCGGCGCGGTTACCACCGATTGGCTCGAGCGGGCGATCGTGTGAGCTCCGCCGGGCGGCTCATCGACCTCGTCGACACGACCACGCGCGACGGCAACCAGAGCCTGTGGAGCGCCACCGGGCTGACGACTCCCGACGTAGTGGCGATCGCGCCGACGATGGACCGGGTCGGGTACCACGCGCTCGATTTCACCTCGAGCACCCACATGGCGGTGTCGGTCAGGTTCCATCGCGAGGACCCCTGGGAGCGCCTGCGGCTCGTCAGCGCCGCGATGCCGAACACCCGTCTCAGCATGATCACCACCGGGATGCGGTTCATCTCGTGGGTGCCGGCCGACCGCGACGTGATTGCGCTCGCGTTCCGGCTCGCGGTCCGCAACGGGCTGCGCCGCATGCAGATCGCCGACCCGAGCAACGATCCCGAGCGCCTCAAGCGCCTCGCCACCCTGGCGCGGCAGGAGGGCGTCGAGGAGGTCGTGATCGGCCTGACCTATTCGATCAGCGACGTGCACACCCACCAGTACTACGCCGAGCACGCGGCGGCGCTCGCCGACTGCGCCGACATGGACCGGCTGTATCTGAAGGACCCCGGTGGTCTCCTGACCCCCGACGCGGTCCGAGAGCTCGCGCCGCACTTCGCGCACGCCGCCGGGGACCGGACGATCGAGCTCCACAGCCACTGCACGATCGGACTCGCGCCGTTCGTCTACCTCGAAGGCGTCAGAGCCGGCTTTCAGGTCGTCCACACGGCCTCGGGCCCACTGTCGCGCGGGACCTCGCAGCCGGAGGTGTTCAGCACGGTCCGCAACCTCGAGGCGATCGGGTACGAGACCGATCTCGACCTCGACGCACAGAAGCTCGTTTCCGAACACTTCGATCAGATCGCGCGTGTCAAGGGACTGCCGCCGGGCGCCCCGCGCGAGTTCGACGCGGTCTACTACACCCACCAGCTCCCCGGCGGCATGGTCACAACGACGCGCCGGATGCTCGAGGAGCTCCGTCGTCCCGAGCTGTTCGACGCCGTGCTCGAGGAGGTGACACGCGTCCGCGCCGAGATGGGCTATCCGATCCTGGTCACGCCCGTGTCGCAATTCGTCGCGAGCCAGGCGGCGCGCAACGTGATCGACCCGGAGCGCTGGGCGAACGTCTCGGACGAGACGATCCGCTACTTCCTCGGCCACTACGGCGATCCCGCCGCGCCCGTCGATCCTGACATCGCCGACCGCGTCCTGGCGCTGCCCCAGGCGGCGAAGCTCCGCGACCTGACGCCCATCACCCTCGATGGCGCGCGGGAGCGGTTCGGACAGCGCATCTCCGAGGAGGAGCTGCTGCTCCGGCTGACGATGCCCGAGGGGCAGGTCGACGCGATGGTCGCCAACCGCGGCCGGCCCGCGCCGGTGCCGGCGGCGCGACCCGGGCGCAGCCCGCTCGTGACGCTTCTGAACGAGTTGGCGCGCCGCCCCGCGATCACCGAGTTCGAGCTCACCCATGACCAGGGCGACACGGTCGTGTGGCGCCGTGCCTGAAGGTCTCGACGGCTTGCGCCTCGACGACGTCCGCGGGTTCGTGTTCGACGTCGACGGCACGCTCGCCCACCGTGGTCCCGACGGGCGCGCCGAGCCGCAGCCCGGCGCGGTCGAGGTGCTCGAGCGCATCCGCGCCTCGGGGCGGAAGCTCGTCCTGTTCACGAACGGGAGCCACGTCCGCTCGGAGACGATGGCGCGCGGGCTCAGAGAGGACGGCCTGCCGGTCGCCGACGACGAGATGCTGACGCCGGTCGACAGCGCGATCACGTACATCCGCCGGCGCCACCGTGACCGGCCCGCGCTGATCTTCGCGTCCGACGTCGTGCGCGACTGGATGGCCGACGCGGGGATCCCCGAGGCGACGGGCGAGGAGGCCGAGGTCGTGTTCGTCGCCCACGTCGACGAGGCCGACATGCCGGCGATGGAGCGCGCGGCGCGCGCGGTCGAGCGGGGCGCCCCGCTCCTGACCGGGAGCTGGGCGCGCGGCTACGCCGGCGCCAACGGGATCATCTTCAGCCGCGGGGCGATGGTGACCGCCGCGATCGCAAAGGTCACCGCGAAGCGGCCGAAGATCGTCGGCAAGCCGTCCCGGGCGGCGGTCGAGGAGATCCGCACCCGGCTGAACCTCCCCACCGATGAGATCGCCGTGATCGGCGACGACGTTGGCATGGACATCGCGCTCGGGCGGATGGGCGGCTCGCGCACCGTGCTCGTGCGCAGCGGCATCACCGGCGCGACGCCGCTCGACAAACTGCCCGAGAACCGGCGGCCCCACGCGGTCATCGACCGCGTGGCCGATCTGCTCGACGTCCTCGGTTAAGGGGCCTCGCTTCGCTCGGCGTCCGTGGGGCCGGGTTCCCCATCCGGACAGGATCGCATGGTCGTCGCGGGTCGGATCCCAAAAGAACCTGCATAACACGACATTCGAGCCCGCGGCGACTGACCGTGACGTACAACGCACGCCCCCACATGCACCACACGGCACGGTCCCACCAAAACCGCGCGATTGTCGTGTTCTGCACCTATTCGGCGTGCCAGTCGCGCCGGCGACCTGCCCCCGCGCGCCGACCCCGCTCTCCAGGTGCCTGCCGTTATCCGTTGTCGGCGTCCCACGGCCGCCACCGTAATCTGAAAGGCTGAACTCATGGCCACGACCGAGCAGCTACCACCCGCCGTCGTCCTAGAACAGGCCGGGCTGACCGTCGAGACGCTCTATGACGAGCTCACGGATCGGTGCACGCGTCCGGTGCGGCTCGATGACCTTCTCTACGACGCCGCCGACCGCGTGCCCGGGTTGGTCCCGACGCGTGCGGAGATCGAACAAGAGCGCACCCACAAGCTCTCGGACAAGCAGGGGGTCGAGCTCGCGCAGGGCTTGCTGCTCGCCGAGATCCTCGCGAACCCCCGCATCGGGCGCCACCTCGTCGAGTCGATGCTCTACCCGACGCAACTCGCGCTCGAGCATCTGAACGAGCTGCGAAGCAACGGCACGGTCGACCTCGGCCATGCCCGCGTCACGCGCCACGGCCGCGCCGGGGTGCTCGAGCTGTGCAACCCCCGCCATCTGAACGCCGAAGACGGCAACACGCTGACCGAGACCGAGGCCGCCGTCGACCTGGTCCTGCTCGATCCCGAGATCGAGGTCGGCGTGTTCCGCGGCGGCGTCGTCGACCACCCGCGCTACGCCGGCCAGCGGCCGTTCGGCGCCGGGATCAACCTCACCCATCTGTACCACGGGCGGATCGACTTCCTGTTCTACGTCGTGCGCGACATGGGCTACGTCAACAAGCTCTACCGCGGCCTCGCCGGGCCGCACGCCACCGAGAAGCTGTGGATCGCCGGCGTCGAGCAGTTCGCGATCGGCGGCGCGTGCCAGCTCACGCACGTGATGGACCACGTGATCGCGGTCCGGGGCTCGCGCTTCTACCTGCCCGCGCGCAAGGAGGGGATCATCCCGGGCGCGTCCAACCTGCGCCTGCCCCGGTTCGTCGGCGACCGCGCGGCGCGCCAGGCGATCCTCTCGGGCCGCGAGTGGACGGCGGGCGACCCGGACGCGAACCTGATCATCGACGAGGTCGTGGAGCAAGCCGAGATCGAGGGCGCCATCAACGACCGGATTGAGGCGCTCACCAGCTCCGGGCTCGTCAACGCGTCGGCCAACCGCGCCGCGATGCGCGTGGGTGCCGAGCCGATCGATCTGTTCCGCGAGTACATGTCCACGTACTCCCGCGAGCAGGCCTACTGCCACCTGAGCCCCGCGCTCGTCCGGAACCTCGAAGAACATTGGAATGCTGACCGCCGCAGCCTCTGAATCGGGGATGTGGGACGCCGCGGCCGAGACGATGCCGCGCGAGCAGCTCGCGGAGCTCCAGCTCGCCCGCCTCCGAGCAACCGTCGATCGCATCCTGAACCATCAGCCCCTCGGGGCGGAGCGACTTCGCCGAGCCGGCATCACCGACGCCGGCGACCTCGGGTCCCTCGACGACCTGGCGAGCGTCCCGTTCGCCCACAAGAGCGACCTGCGCGAGCACTATCCGTTCGGGCTACTCGCGGTGCCGCGCGAGGAGATCGTCCGCGTCCACGCGTCGAGCGGAACGCACGGCAGGCCGACGGTCGTCGGCTACACGCGCGCCGACCTCGATATCTGGACCGAGCTGATGGCGCGCTCGATGATGATGGCCGGCGTCCGTCCGGGGATGCTGATCCACAACGCCAACGGCTACGGGTTGTTCACGGGCGGCCTGGGCTTCCATCAGGGCGGCGAGCTGATCGGCGCCACCGTCGTGCCCGTGTCAGGCGGCCAAACCGGGCGTCAGGCGATGCTCATACGCGACTTCGGCGCGAACGTTCTGGTCGCCACCCCCTCGTACTCGCTCGTGATCGCGCAGGCGCTGCTGGACGCGGGAGTCCCTCCCGAGGACAACCGTCTCGAGCTCGGTCTGTTCGGCGGGGAGCCCTGGACCGAGGGACTCAGGACCAAGATCGACACCGCGCTCGGGATCAACGCGATCAACTTCTACGGCCTGTCGGAGATGTGCGGCCCGGGCGTCGCCACCGAGTGCCTGACTGCCCGCGACGGGCTCCACGTCCAGGAGGACCACTTCCTGGTCGAGGTGATCGATCCCGCGACAGGCGATCGCGTCCCACCGAACACGGACGGCGAGCTCGTGTTCACGACGCTGACCAAGGAGGCGCTGCCGCTGATCCGGTACCGCACCGGCGACCTCGGCGCGATCGCGATCGAGCCGTGCGCCTGCGGCCGGACGACCGCCAGGCTGATCCGTCTCGGCGGTCGCCAGGACGACATGATGATCATCCGCGGCGTCAACCTCTACCCCTCGCACATCGAGCAGATCCTGCTGACCGTCGACGGGGTCGGCCCGCACTACCGGCTCATCCTCGAGCGCCCCGGCCCGATGGACGAGCTGACGCTCGAGTGCGAGCCCAGCACGCTCGACGGCGATCCCGGCAGCCTCCAGCAAGCGCTCGAAAAAAATCTCAAAGAAGCCACCGGTGTACGGATCGCCGTCTCCGTGCTGCCGCCGGGGTCGGTGCCCCGCAGCGAGGGCAAGGCCGTCCGAGTAGTCGACCGGCGCTAGCCGCGCTGCGCCGCACGTGGCGGCGCAGCGCGACAGGGTCGTCTAGCGACCGCGGTGCGAGTTCAGCGCCGCGAGCTCGAGCGGGAACCCGATGTTGGATTCGCCGATCCCGCTCGCCAGGTCGTAGCCCGGCGTGGCGTTGTAGCCCTTGACCGTGTAGGTCTTGCCATCGGTGTTGGTGAACGTCACCGTGTTGTTACCGATGGTGATGTCGGTCAGCCCGGAGAAGCGGCCGTCTCCCATCTGGTACAGCGATGGGTTGATCAGCCCCAGCGAGTGACCGGCCGCCTGGTCGGCGAGCGCGACCTCACCGGAGAACAGCGGCGTCGCCTCACTGGTGCCGCAGATCGGACCCCAGCCACCCGGAATCGCGGGGAAGCCCTGAGCGGCGGGGAAGCTCTCGTAGAAGTCGACCGCGCCACTGCAGGACCCGCTCATCGACACGTCGGGAGTACCGCGGGTTCCGCCCACGACGTTCCGTACGCCGTCCTGGTAGAACGGCCGCGCGAACGCTCTCGAGACGCCGCCGCTGCCGGCGCACGGCGAGTCGCCGAAGCAACTGTCCGGGAGGTCGTTCCACACCGAGTCAGGCGCGGTACGGTCGCCCGCGTTGTTCAGCTGCAGCTCGGTGCCGCCGACCGACGTCACGAGTGGATCGCTCGAGGGCCAGTCGATTACACGGAACGGGTAGTTGTCCATCAGGTTCGTCTCGTAATCCGTCGCGCCGTCATCTCCGGTGGCGGCGAGCACGGTCACTCCGCGCGCGGCGGCGTCCTCGAACGCGTAGCGCAGGTTGTAGATCAACTGCGGATCGAAGTTGCCCCGCGCGTCCTGGAACGTCAGCTCGGTGGCGCCGAAGCTCTGGCTGATCACCGACGCGAGGTGATGGTCGATCACGTACTTCTCGCCCTGCATCATCTCCGGGAGACCCGTCACGCCCTCGGTCTCATCCACCGGCGTCTCGACCTCGATCAGGTTCGCGCCCGGCGCCATCGCGTGCGCGTACTCGACGTCGAGCGTGGTCTCCTCGGCCCATCCTTCCTGGTCGGGATACATGACCGGATTCCAGGCCGGCGGCGCGCCGGCCGGCGCGATGACATCGAGCGACGGCGGAGCGGGCAGGCCGTTGGCCTGATCGAACGCCTGAAGATCGCTCTGGATCGTCGGCGATCCGTACGAGTCGACGAGCACGATCGTCTGGCCGCGGCCGGTGAGCCCCTGCGCGTTCAGCTGGCTCACGCCGTATGCGTGTCGGACCTGGATGGCGCTGTAGCACGCCACCCCGAACGCCGCTTCGCATTGCGCCGACGTCGGTTGCTGCTTGAAGTGTGTTCCGGACGTTATGTGCATCGGCACAGCCGTCGCCACACCGGCGCCGACCGTCAGCAGCGCCGCGATTGCGACGCCGACCACCCCGGCGACGCCCCTTGAGAACCTCGCGCTCAACGCGCACCTCCCAAAAAGTAGTTAATAGACCGGCCACTCGAATTCAACCACCTCGTGCGCCTTCGCGCTGACTACATGCCCGGGTCGTACTGGTCCGTGGCCAGGACCCTGCCGGCGGCGTCCAGCGTCACCAGGCGGTAGCCGCGGAAGCCGGCGGGGTTCGCGCACGCCTGTCCGGAGCACAGCGGCATCACGATCGCGAAGTAGCGGCGCTCGCCGATCGGGGCCGTGGCGCCGCTGACTTCGTCCCGGATCATCACGGGGCCGCCGGTGGCCGGGGCGTAGCCGTAGGCGATCCGCCACATCCGCCCATTCGGCGACTGGACGCTCGTCTGGTTGTAGGCGAAGCCCTCCGCGTCGTGCCAGGGCAACGTTCCACAGCCGGGCATCGGGCCGCCGAGCTGGTACTTGTCGCCCGTCCCGAGGTCGGCCCAGGTTCCATCCGGCTGGCGGATCGCGCCGCACAGCCAACCGCTCGGCTTGCTGATGCCGATCCACCACTCGAACCGGCCCACCCCCGGAATCGTGAACGTCGTGGCGCGGTGCACGGTCCGAGGAATCACGGTCTGGCCGGTGCCGGTGGTCCTGCCCGGGCGCCGCGAGTACTGGCCCGCGGGGTTTGCCTCGAACAGCGCCTTCGGGCTGGCGTGCGAGAACGCGCCCAGCTGGTCAGCGACGGCCCCTCCGGTCGCACTGAACACCAGCGCAGCCACGATCAAGCCAACCCGGCGGACCCGGCGCCGGCGAGGCTTGGACGGGCAGAGTCGGGGGTCGCCCGGGCCGGCGACGATCCGCGCGAACAGTTCGTCGTCGGCGATCGGCGTGGTCGGCGCGGGGTTGGCCGCGCGGACGCGATCGATGACACGATCGGTGCTCATAGCTGCTCCATGCTGGGCTCGCGGTTGTCCAGTCGCGCGCGGGTCTCGAGCTGATACACCAGCCGCCGCCGCGCGCGGTGCAGTCGGACGCGGAACGCCGCCGCCGAGATGCCGAGGCTGGCGGCGGCCGCGCTCGCCGTGAGGTCTTCCCACGCCACGAGCAGCAGGGCCTCGCGGTCGTGCGCTGACAGGGACCTGAGCGCGCGTTCGAGCTCAGGGTCGAGATCGACCGCCGGAGCGGGCAGCGCCGGCGGGTCGACGCCGTCGAGGTTCGCCGTCGAGATCGCGTTTCGGCGCCGGTCGGCTAAGAGGAGGTTGCGCGCGGTCGCGATCAGCCAGGGCCGTGGGTCATCAGCGGGGACGTCGGCCAGCCGGCGCCAGGCGATCGCCATCACCTCGGCCGCCAGCGCGTCGGGATCGTGTGCCCCGCGTCGGCGCGCGTAGGCCGCGATCAGGCCCAGATGGGCGAACACGCCTGCGAACCGCGACTCGACCGCCGACCGATCGGTTTCAGGAGTCATGCCTGTAACTGTCCGGCGTGGGCGAAAGCGTTACAGCGCCACCGGCTCGCCGCGGACCGCGGCCTGCCTGACGTCGCTCGGCGTCACGCCGAACGCGCGCTTGAACACGCGCGAGAAGTGCGCGGCGTCGCAGAATCCCCACCGAAACGCGATGTCGGTGACCGACCCGCCGTTCGGACGCTGGAGGTCCTCGAGGCACCGGGCCAGCCGCTCCGAGCGGACGAGTCCCGCGACCGACGCGTCGACATCCTCGAACAGGGCGTGGAGCGCGCGGACCGAGATCGAGTACGCGCGCGCGATCGACGCCGGCCCGAGGTCGGGGTCCTGCAGATGCGTCCGCGCGTAGCGCCGGATCTCGGCACGCATGGCCTCGCGCGAGGCCGCGCGGCTCGTCGGCACGCTCGGCTCGACCGCCGCGCGCAGAAGCTCGAGCGCGGCGTTGGCCGCCGCCATCCCGGCCGCCGGCTCGAGGTTCGGCTGCTCGAGCGCCAGCGCGTTCATGTACCGCACGAGCAGCCGGGCAGGGCCGTTGTCGTCGAGCGGTGGGAGCGCCCGCAACTCGGCGAGCCGGGGGCACACGGCAAGGACCCGCTGGCGCGGGAAGATCAGCGTCCGCTTGTGGAACGCCTCGACGATCTCTACGTCGGTGGGCTGCTGCCCGTCCCACAGCACGACGTCGCCGGGCGACAGCGCGAGCCCCCGCGAGCCCTCGCTGACGGTCTCGATCCCCTTGCACACGAGCTGGAAGCCGAGGATGTCCTCGTGCTTGGCCTCGGGTCTCATCACTGCGCGGCTGCGGTGCCCGAGGAACGGCGAAGCCGCGCAGTCGACGAGCATGAGGTCGCCGATCGGGCGGCGCGTCACCGTGCCGCGGAAGTCGGCGGGCGTGTGATCGGTGGCGTGAACGTCGAACGCGAGATGGGTCGTGGCCAAGATCTCCGACCACGACTCGAGCCTCTGCTTGATGTCGTCTCCGGTGACCCGCCAGCGTTCTGGTTCACAAACCGCCGGCCCTGACGTCACATCCGTCGCAACCGCCAAGCCAGTGTCCTCTCGGTCTATCTCCCTCTCGGACGTCGGTCCTACCGTGGATGGTACCGACAGGCTACGGCGCCGTAGCACGTTCGCCGGCGAGCGCGACGAACGCGTCGAGCGCCGCCGGGTCCAGCAATGAGTCGCGGCTGGCGACCCGCTCGGAGGACTCGCCACGGAGGATCCGCTTGACCGGCGCCTCGAGCTTCTTGCCGGTCAGCGTCCGCGGGATCGCGGGGACGGAGACGATCTGATCGGGGACGTGTCGCGGCGAAAGCTCGCTGCGGAGTGCCGTCGCGATCTTCGCCCGCAGATTGTCGTCGAGCGAGGCGTCGCCCGCGGGGACCACGAACAGCAGCAGTTCGCCGGCACCGCCGCCGGCGTCCTCGAGGTGCACCACGAGCGCGTCCATGACCTCCGGGACGTCCTCGACGACCGAATAGAACTCGCCGGTGCCGAGGCGGACCCCGCCGCGGTTGAGCGTCGCGTCGGACCGGCCGGTGATGACGCAGCTGCCGCGCTCGGTGAACATGATCCAGTCGCCCTGACGCCAGATACCGGGGTAGACGTCGAAGTACGAGGAGCGGTAGCGCTCGCCGGTGTCGTCCCCCCAGAACGCCACCGGCATCGACGGCATCGGCTTGGTGATCACGAACTCGCCGAGTTCGCCGATCAGATCGTTGCCGTCGGCGTCGAACGCGTGCGCGTCGACGCCCAGGCACGCGCCCGTGATCTCGCCCTCGTACACCGGCTGAGCGAAGCTGCCCGACACGAGCCCGGTGCACACGTCCGTGCCGCCGGAGCCGTTGTTCAGCAGCATCGCTGGACCGAGCTGCTCGTAGGCGTACAGGTAGCCCTCCGGCGGCAACGGCGACCCCGCCGTGCACAGCATCCGAATACTCGAGAGGTCGCACTCGCGCCCGGGCTCGAGCCCGGCCTTGCGGCAGGCCATCAGATACGCGGGGGCGACGCCCATGACGGTTGGCCGGAGCTCCTCGGCGAGGCGCCACTGCTCGAGCAGGTCGGGCCACGCCGGGTCGCCGTCGAGCATCACGATCGAGGAGCGCAGCTGGAGCCCGGCGACGAGCGCGTTCCACATCATCCACGCTGTGGTCGAGAACCACAGCAGGCGCCCGCCGGGCTTGAGATCCCAGCCGAGACCGAGGTTCTTGCGGTGCTCGATCAACTGGCCGCCGTGGCCGTGCACGATCGGCTTCGGCAGCCCGGTCGTGCCGGACGAGAACAGGACGTAGATCGGATGATCGAACGGGACCTGCTCGAACTCGAGCGGGGCGCTCTCGGCGGTCAAATCGTTCCAGTTGACCGCGTCGGCGATCTCGGCGTCGCCGAACGGAACCCACACGACGTGCTCGATGGAGGGGATCCGTCGCCGGATCGTCTCGACCTCCGCGCGCCGGTCGATGTAGCGGCTGCGGTAGCCGTATCCGCCGACGGCGAGGAGCACGCGCGGCTCGATCTGCGCAAAGCGGTCGACGACGCTGCGCGAGCCGAACTCGGGCGCGCACGTCGCCCAGATCGCGCCGAGGCTCGCGGTCGCGATAAAGGCGATCAGCGTCTCGGGGATGTTGGGCATGTACGCGACGACCCGGTCGCCCTTCTGGACGCCGAGGCGCTGAAGGCCAGCGCGGACCCGGCCGGCCTGCTCGATCAGCTCGCCGAACGTGAGCTCACGCGGCCCGCGCGTCTGCGAACGGGCTACGACCGCGACCCGGTCGCGGTCCTCCTCGAGGCCGATCAGGTGCTCGGCGTAGTTGAGGCGGGCCCCCGTGAACCATTTCGCGCCGGGCATCGTCGGATCGGCCAGAACCCGTTCGTACGGCGTCGCGCGGATTTCGTAGAACGCCCACAGGTCGCCCCAGAAGCCCTCGAGGTCGTCCACCGACCAGCGATACAGGTCACCGAACTCACCGAACTCGCGGCCGCGCTCGTCGCGCAGCCAGTTCGTGAAGCGGCCGATCTCCGTCGTTTCCCGCCAGTCCGCGGGTGGCGTCCATAGGATGTCCCCGATCATCGGCAGCGGCCAGGATACTGGGAGGCCGGCCGCGCACAGCCGTGCGCGGAGCTACATTGCGCTGTCAGTCAAGTCTGGAGACACCGACCAGGAGATCTGGCAATGACGTACGTGATCGCCGAGCCGTGCATCGGGACCAAGGACCTCTCGTGCGTCGAGGTCTGCCCCGTTGACTGCATCCATCCCGCTCAGGACGAGCCGGGGTTCGACGACGAGGCGCAGCTGTACATCGATCCCGAGGAGTGCATCGACTGCGACGCGTGCGTCGAGGCGTGCCCGGTCGACGCGTGCTTCGCCGAGGACCAGCTGCCCGATGAGTGGCAGCAGTACGTGCAGATCAACGCCAACTACTACAAGCGCAGCTAGATACAGCCGTCGCCGTCGCTCAGGCCGCCGTGGTTGTCGCCGTCGTCGTCGCCACCGCCGTTCTGGGGGATGCAGTTGGTGCCTGACGACGGGGCGGTGTGGGTGGTCGTGGTCCGCGGAGGCGGTGCCGCGTGCGTCGTCGTCGGCGGGGGCGGCGCGGGCGCGGCGTGCGTCGTCGTCGTCGGCGGAGGCGCGGCGTGGGTGGTCATCGTGGCGGTGGTCGCCGGCCCAGGCGTCGTCGCGGTGTGCGTCGGGACGGCCGCGGTGTGCGTGGTCGTCGCGGCCTTGGCGTGCGCGTGCGCCTTGTGCTTCGGCTTCGCTGCCGGCTTTGCGGCCGTGGTCGTGCCGGTCGTCGTCGTCGTCGGAGTCGTCGCGGTCGTGCTGGTCGTCGCCGGCGCGCTCGCGCTCTGGGTCGTGGTCGAAGAGGCCGCGCCGCAGGCGCTCACGAACAGCGCGAGCAGGACGGCGGCCGCCGGGATGCGGATGAGTTTCATGACAGTCTCCCTGAACCCCCCGGTTTTTCTGGCTTGTCCTTTCAGGACGCCGCGCGGCGCCGGTTGCTTCCCGAGTCGCCTCGTTGGATCTGAACAACCGGTGAATGCGCCGCCGACCCGGTCGATTCGGCGCGCCGGCGCTGCCACAATCCGCTCATGGAGGACCATGTCCGGGGCTCGGTGCTCGTGGTCGACGACGAGCCCACGATCGCCGAGGTCGTCGCCCGCTACCTGAACCGCGCGGGCTACGCCACCCGAGTAGCCGCCAACGGGCGCGAGGCGCTCGACGTCGCGGCCAGCCAGCGCCCCGACCTCGTCGTGCTCGACCTGATGCTCCCGGGAATCGACGGGCTCGAGGTCATGCGCCGGCTGCGCGACCAGGACCGGGACCGGGTCGCGGTGATCCTGCTGACCGCCAAGGGTGAGGAGTCCGACCGGGTGATCGGCCTTCGCCTGGGCGCCGACGACTACGTGGTCAAGCCGTTCTCGCCCGCGGAACTCGTCGCCCGGGTCGATGCCGTGCTGCGGCGGTTCGACACCTCCAAGACGCAGGAAGCGCCGATCGAGCTCAGCGACATGACGATCGATCCCACCGCCAGGCAGGTGTTCGTGCGCGGCGAGGAGGTACAGCTCACCCATCGCGAGTTCGACGTGCTGCTGTACCTCGCGCGTCACCCGGGCCAGGCGTTCTCGCGCAACCAGTTGATGGACGCCGTCTGGCAGTACTCGTTCTACACCGACACCTCGACCGTCACCGTCCACATCCGCCGGCTGCGCTCGAAGATCGAGGCCGATCCCGCCCAGCCGCAGCACATCCAGACCGTGTGGGGGGTCGGGTACCGGTTCCAGCCGTGAGCCCGCGCAAGTTGTCCGCCTGGGCCCGCGCGCGCGCCGGCACGCTCCCGCGCCAGTTCGCACTGGTGGTGGCGATCGTCGTCGCGCCGGTGCTGGTAGCGCTCGCGGTGGTCGGATCGCTGATGGTCGTGTCGGTACCGAACGCCGAGCTGCTGGCGGCGATCGTCGTCGCCGCGGGCCTCGTCGCGATCGTCGCGGCGCGCATCTTCGCCGGCAGCATCCTCCGCGACGTCAACGCCATCCGCGACGGGCTGATGGCGGTCCGCCGTGGTCGGCGCGACGTGCGGATCGAAACCTCCGCGCACGACGAGCTCGCTCAGCTGGCGGCGGCGGCGAACGCGATGATCACCCAGCTCCGTGACGAGGAGGCGGCCCGCGATCAGTCCGACGCCGCCCGCCGCGACCTGATCGCGGCGGTCTCTCACGATCTGCGGACGCCGATCACCTCGCTGCGGCTGTTGGCCGATGCGATCGGGGACGACATCGTCGAAGACCCGGACACGCGCCGCGGTTACCTCGGCCGGATGACCACCCACATAGACGCGCTCAGCGTGCTGATCGACGACCTGTTCGAGCTCTCGCGACTCGAGGCCGGCGACATCAGCTGGTCGATCGAGCAGGTGCCCCTGCAGGAACTCGTCGGGGAGACCGTCGAGGCGATGCGGGTGCAGGCCGAGGCCAAGGGCGTCGCGGTGCTGGCCGAGGTTCCCGACAGCCTGTGTCCCGCCCAGGCCAACCCCGAGAAGCTCCAGCGCGTGCTGTTCAATCTGATCCAGAATGCGATCCGGCACACGCCGGCGGACGGCAGCGTGGTCGTACGCGCCGGACCGGCGGGCGCTGGGATCGAGTTCGAGATCGCGGACACCGGCGACGGGATCCGCGCGGAGGAGCGCGAGCGGGTGTTCTCGGCGTTCTACCGCGGCGGCACCGAAGCAGCGCGCACGAACCCGGGCGCCGGGCTCGGGCTCGCGGTCTCGCGCGCGATCGTCGAGGCCCACGGCGGGCGAATCTGGCTCGCCGACACGACGATCGGCACCCGCGTGCGGTTCACGCTCCCGGCGGCGACGTAGCTTCGCCCGGACGAATCCGGGCCGCGACCTAGCGTCGCCTCGGGAAGAACTCCGGCCGGGCCGGAGTCCTAGGTCATTGAGGGCGCAACCCCACGATGACCGCCTCAGAACACGCGCTACTACGGGCCACGGCCGCGACATCCGCGCCTGCCCGCCGGCTCGACCCGAATCACCTCGGCGACCACATCGACCGCCTCTACCGTGCGGCCTGGGCGCTGTGCGGGTCGCGCGAGGATGCCGAGGACCTCGTCCAGGACACATACGCGCGCGTGCTCCAGAAACCCCGCATGCTCAGGTCCGAGGAGGACCTCGGATACCTCCTACGGGTGCTGCGCAATACGTACTTCTCGCGGCTGCGCGCGGCCGCGCGCCGGCCGCGCCCCGACCCACTGCCCGACGAGCTCGACCGCGTCGAGGATCGTTCGGCGGCCGCGCCCGAAACCGCGCTCAACACATCCGAGTTGTACGCGCTGATCGCCGGCCTCCCCGACCCTTTCCGCGAGGCGCTCGTCGCGGTCGACGTCGTCGGGCTGTCCTACCGCGAGGCGGCGCGCGCGCTCCGCGTCCGCGAGGCGACGATCACGACGCGGCTGTATCGCGCCCGGCAGCGGCTCGCGCACGCGCTGAGAGACGAGCCGGCGCTCGATAGCCCGCCGGACTAGGCCGCGATGTTCATTCGTAGCCGCCAACGTCGTGCCATCGAGCGCGATCTCGCCCGTCTAGCCGACGGCACGCTCGAGCCTGGCCGGCGCGAGCGCGTCGAGCGGAAGGTCGCCGACTCGTACGAGCTGCAAGGACGCCTCGGCGACCAGCGGCGGGCGGTAGCCGCCACGCGCGCGCTCGCAGCCGAGCGCGCTCCGCTGGCGCTGCGGCTGCGCCGGCGCGCGCTCGCCGACCGTTCCCGCACCCGCTCGGCGGCGTTCGCGCTCGGACTCTCCGGTGTGCTGGCGGCGCTCGTGTTGATGCTCGGCTCGCTCGGCGGAAGCCAGGGCGTACTGACCGTCGCCGAGGCGGCCACGATCGCCGTGCGGTCGCCGACCACGGTCGTGGCCGAACCGCGCGACGACGCGGCCACGCTCCCGCGGGTCAGCGCCGCGGGGCTACCGTTCCCGTACTGGGAGGACCGCTTCGGCTGGGTCGCCACCGGCGTCCGGAGCGACGAGGTCGGCGGCCGCCGGCTGACGACCGTCTTCTACCGCAGCCACGGCCGCGAGATCGCCTACACGATCGTTCCCGGCAGCTCGTTGCCCGCAGTGCCGCACGCTCGGACGACTGCACGCGGCGGCGTCGTCGTCCACAGCTCCATGGAAGGCGGACGGCGGGTGGTCACCTGGGAGCGCCGCGGGCACACGTGCGTGCTCTCGGGGAGCGGCGTCCCGCTCGCCGCGCTCGTGAAGCTGGCCGCGTGGCGCGGCCATGGCGCGATCCCGTACTGACCGCTCGCGCCCTCAGGGGCGCAGGACGATCTTCCCGCGCGTGTGGCGCTGCTCGAGCTCGCGGTAGGCGTCGCGGACCTCCTCGAGCGGGTACACCCTGGCGATCGGGACCTCGAGCTTGCCCTCGTCGATGAGCTGCGCGAGCTCGGCGAGCACGTCGGCGCTCGCGGCGGCGGCCGTTCCCTCCATCTTGGTCCCGTATCGCTGGCCGGCATCCCGGTCGATGATCGTGTCGATCCGGTCCGGGGCGACGCCGAGCTCCTCGACGGCAAGCTGGACGTAGCCGCCGCCGAACGTGTCGATGAATGCGTCGATGTGGCCGTCGGTGACATCGCGGATCCGGCCGACGACGCCGTCGCCGTAGGCGACCGGTATCGCGCCGTGCTCGAGCAGCCACTGGTGATTGTTCTCGCCGGCGAGGCCGATCACGGTGGCCCCGGCGAGGACCGCGAGCTGCACTGTCAGCGAGCCGACGCCGCCGGCGGCCCCCGACACCACGACCGTATCGCCGGATCCGGCGCCGACCGCGCGGACAGCGGCATACGCTGTCGTCCCGGCGACGAACAGCCCGCCGGCGGCCTCCCAGGAGACGCCCGCGGGCTTCGGGGTCAGGTGCTCGGCGGGCGCGACCACGAGCTCGGCGTGACTCGCGCGCTGGTCGGTCCAACCGATCACCTCCTCGTCCACGCGCACGCCGTCGACGTCCGGGCCGACCTCCTCGACCACGCCGGCGAAATCGCTTCCCTCGCCGGACGGGAACGTCGCCGGCCAGCGCTCGTGCAGCAGTCCCTTCCGGATCGACGCCTCGCCTGGATTGATCCCGGCCGCCTTCACGCGGACGAGCACCTCTCCCGCTCCTGGGACCGGGCGCGCGACGTCGACGACGTTCAGCACGTCTACATCGCCGTATCGGTCAAAGCGCACCGCGCGTGGCATCCCGCGCAGTTCTATCAGCCGCCCAGATACCGCGCCGTCAGCCGGTGCTCGTTGGCGCCGCCGCCGGCAGTTCGCTCGACCCGGACCGCGCCGGCATGCGGCCGCGACGCCACCACCTCGACCAGGTCCGTTCCTCTGAACACGAGCGCGGCGCCGTCGTCGGCGCCCCAGCCGTCCGACAGCTCGCCGGCCGCCACCAGCGTGGTGAACACCGGCCGCCGCTGCTCCTCGCCGTCGTAGTGTGGGCACGCGCTGCCCGGCAGTAGCCCGAGGCCGTCGTGGAGCGGCGCGAGCTCGTTCAGGCTGAACGAGTCGGTCACCGACTCCTCGAACCAGCAGTTCATCCCGGCGCTGAGGCCGCACAGCAGAACTCCCTCCTCCCAGGCGCGACGGAGGATGCGGTCCATGCCATGGACGCGCCAGACGGCAAGCATGTTGGCGGTGTTCCCACCGCTCACGTAGATCACGTCCTGGTCGAGCACGAAGGCCTCGAGGTCGCCGATCGTCCGCGGGAACAACCCCAGATCCGAGGGCTGACAGTCGCGCTGGGCGAATGCCCGGTAGAAGCGGGCGACATACCCCTGATCGTCTCCGCCCGCGGTGGGTACGAAGCACACTTTCGGACGCGGCGAGCGTGCCTGGGACAGCACGTAATCGTCGAGCAGCGGGTTGTCGGGCTCCATCGAGAACCCGCCCCCGCCCATCGCCACGATCAGGCGGGTCACGGCCAAACGGATCGAGCGACGTCGTAATGGGTCACGGTCAGGTCCCGTTCCACCAGGTAGCGGTCGTCCTCGGGATAGAACACCGCGACCTCCGGGTCCTCGCCGGCGAACGCCTTGACCGCATCCATCGACTCCCAGAGCGAAAACGTCAGAAACTCGGTCTTCTCGTCGATGTCGCGCCGCAGCATCCAAGCGCCGCGGTTGCCTGGCGTGTTCTTGTACGCGGCCAGACCCGTCTCGTCGATGTAGTCGGCGTACGCGTCGGCGTCGGCAGTGGCCACGGCGCCGCGCCAGATCCGGGCGATCATCTATCGCCTCCTTGGTCGAGGGCTGGGCGCCCTCCAGCCTACGCCAAGATCGAGATGTGCCCTGGGGCGGCGGCGCGATCGGGTGTGCGTTGTGCGCTCGCGGTGTAGCTACCGGCCGCGCCACCTTCGGCCGCAGCCCCGCCGTGCCCGCCGTCGCGCTCGAGCGCGTGATCGACGAGCTGATCGAGCGTCGACTGGTCGAGCGGCGCCTGACCGTTCGCCTCTCGTGTCTGCTGGATCTTCGTCTGGACGAACTGCACGAGCGACTCGCGCGAGACGCCGTGTTGCTGGGCTAGCTCGGTGATCGAGGCACCGGGCGTCGCGCCGCCGGAGGCGACCGGGTTCGGGGTGAGCCCGCTCATTGGCTGGATGTCCACGAGTGCTCTGGCTTTCCTTAGGGACCTGCGTCCATGTGATCGGCGCGTGGTCCCGGATCTTCAGCGCCCGAGTGGGGGATTCGCCAGCACCACCGAGGTCTCGACCTGGCGCTCGGGGATCCGCCAGTAGCTCCGGAGCAGCGCGGTCTTCTGCTCGGGGGTGACGAGCTCGAATCCGTGGCGACGATAGAACTCGATCGCCCATTCGGCCGCGGCCCACGTGCCGACCAGAAGCCGCTGGGTGCTCAGCGCGACGAGATGCTCGAGCAGCTCGCTCCCGACCCCGCCCCGCTGGCGCCCCGGCACGACGTAGGCATGCCGGATCAGCTCGACGTCCCGCACCGTCTGGATCCCCATCACCCCCAGGAGCTCCCCCTCGGACTCGTACCCCCAGAACGTCACCCCGGCCGCGATCTCGTCGTCGAGCTCGCCGGCCGGCATGTACGGCTCGTGCCAGCGGTCGGCCGGGATCACGCCGCGGTACGCGTCGGCGGCGAGGTTGACGATCTCGAGGATCGCGTCGCGCTCGTCGTCGCGACACCGCCGGACGTGCGTCATGCCGCCAATGTAGGGGGATAGCCTTGGGGCCGACGCGCGATGCCCTCGATCACGCTCGGAGAATGCATACCCGAGAACGCGATGTCCGATCCTGACGAGATCGCGCGCTTCTACGACCGATGCAGCGACCTGATGCGCGAGCTGCTCGACGGACTCGCGGCGGCGCCCGACCGGCCACGGCCGTTCCCCGAGATCGAGGACGCGATCGGATGGCCGAGACGGCGGATCGCGTCCGTCCTCGGTGGCGTCTGCCATCTGCGACGGATGGAGTTCGACGGGCGCCGGCCGTACCACTTCCACGAACCCCGTCACGCGGCCTCCCGCCGCTGGGAGATCTGGATGGACGGCGACCAGGCGCGCGCCGTATGCGCCGAGCAGCACATGTAGCGCAGGGACGGGCGCACTTCTACACGATTGGCTAGCGCGCACGGTTGCAACGCCGACCCGCAGGCAAGAGACTCGCCAAGTCATGCCGTTCTCCGTGCGCCGTGCCCGCCTACGTCCGCGCGATCTGGTTCCCGACCGCTACCTCACGGATGGCCGGCGGCTGTTCCGGGTCGTCTCCCGGTTCGTCAACGACGGCTCGGTGCTGGTCGTGATCGAGGACTCGCTGACCCTGGACGCCCGCGCCTACGCCGCGGTCGAGCTCCTGGCAATGGGACTGCGCCCGGTTCGGGTCACTCGGCGGACGCCTCAGGTGACTGAGCTTGTCGCGGCGGGCGCCGGCCGCACGACCGGCGGCGGCGTCGGGTCGCTCGCGGCGTCGAGCGGCTGACCCGCGATCTGGCCGCCGGCGCAGTCCTCGCAGCGCACGAGCCGCCTCGGGTTGCTGATCCCGACCAGGCCGAGCACCCCGCCGACCGCCACCAGCCCCGCCGCGATCCCGATGCCGACATGGAATGCCTCCACCGACGCCGACTGCACCGCGTGGGCGACCCGCGCCCCGGCGCGAGCGGGATCGACGTGCGCGAGCGTCTCCCCGCGCGCCTGCGCGACCGCGGTGCGGGCCGCCGGCGACAGCCTGATGCCTGCGAGATTCTGGTCCAGCGACGTCTTGAACTGGGCGGAGATGATCGCGCCGATCGCCGCGATCGCGATCAGGCCGGCGACCCGCGCGACCGCGTTGTTGACGCCCGAGGCGATGCCGGCGTTGGACTCGTCGGCGTCCGACAGCACCGTCGCGACCAGCGGCGCCACCGTGCTCGCGAGCCCGAGCGAGAACACGAGCAGTGCCGGCAGCAGATCGGTCGCGTAGTCGACGTGAGCGCCCAGCCTCGTCATCAGCACCAAGCCAACCGCCGCGAGCAGCGGCCCGAGACCCATGAACAGCCGCGGACCGTAGCGGTCGGCCAGCCGGCCCATGCGCTTGGACAGCAGGAACATCACGATCGTCGATGGGAGCAACGCGAAGCCCGACGCGAGCGCCGTGTATCCGGCGACCTCCTGGAGGAACAGCACGAGCAGGAAGAACACGATCCCCAGCCCGCCGTACATCGCGAACGTCTCCAGGTTCCCCACGGCGAAATTCCGGCGCTTGAACAGGCCGAGCGGCAGCATCGGCGCGGGCGTGCGGCGCTCGTGCTCGAGGAACACGCCGAGCAGCACCAGCCCGCCGATGCCGGGTACCAACACCTGGGGGCTGCTCCACCCGACGTCGGGCTGGCGGATCAGCGCGAGCACCGGTCCGGCCAACCCGAAGAACGTGAGCACGGCGCCGAGCCAGTCGATCGGCGCGTGCGCCGTGCCCGGTTCGCGGCCGGGCACGGCCACCGACACGAGCACCAAGGTGGCGATGACGAACGGGACGTTCACCGCGAAAATCAATCGCCACGAGACGGCGTCAACCAGCCAGCCGCCCGCGAGCGGGCCGATGACCGTCGCGATTCCCGACCACGCCGTCCATGTGCCGATCGCTCCGCCGCGCTCCTCGCGCGGGAACGCGTTGACGATGACCGCCAGCGAACTCGGCATCAGCAGCGCTCCGAACGCGCCCTGGAGCGCGCGACAGGCGATCAGGAAGCCGATGCTCGGCGAGATCGCGCACAGCAGGGACACGACTCCGAACCCGCCGACCCCGATGGAGAACACGCGCCGCTCCCCGAACAGGTCGCCGAGCGATCCCCCGACCAGGATCAGCGACCCGAGCGCGAGCAGGTAGGCGTTCGACACCCATTGCTGTCCGGCGAGGCCGCCCCCGAGGTCCGCGCGGATCGCGGGCAGCGCCACGTTGACGGCGGTGGCGTCGAGCCCGGCCACGAATGACCCCATGATCGCCGCGACCAGAGCGAGCTGCTTGCGACTCACGGGGCCCACGTTACAGACCACGCGGTCGCCCACAGAGAAGGATCGCCGTCGGTAGCGTTCGCACCGCAACCGCTTGAGGCAAAGGAGAGTCCATGACCAAGACGCTGACCAATTTCGTCGACGGGAAGGTGGCGGCGCTCGACGGCCGGGAACTGGAGCTCGTCGACCCCGTCACCGAAGAGGTGTTCGCCAGCGCCGCGATCTCCTCCGAGCAGGAGATCGACGCGGCGTGCCAGGCGGCCGCGCGCGCGTTCGAGAGCTGGGGGCAGACCACCCCGTCGGAGCGCCAGCTTGCGCTGCTGAAGATCGCCGACGCGATCGAGTCGCGGGCCGAGGAGCTCGTCGCCGTCGAGAGCGAGAACACCGGCAAGCCCAAGGCGCTCGTGCTGTCCGAAGAGGTGCCGCCGATGGTCGACCAGATCCGCTTCTTCGCCGGCGCCGCCCGCGTGCTCGAAGGAACCTCCGCCGGCGAGTACATGACCGGCTACACCTCGTTCATCCGGCGCGAGCCGATCGGCGTGTGCGCGGCGGTGACGCCGTGGAACTACCCGGCGATGATGGCCGTGTGGAAGTGGGCGCCGGCGCTCGCGGCCGGTAACACGATGGTGCTCAAGCCGTCCGATACGACGCCGGCGAGCACGGTCTGGATGGCCGAGTTGATGGCCGAGTTCCTCCCTGCCGGCGTGTTCAACGTGGTGCTCGGGGATCGCGAGACCGGCGCCGCGCTCGTGGCCCACAAGATCCCGCAGATGGTCTCGATCACCGGCAGCGTCCGCGCCGGCATGCAGGTCGCGGCGTCCGCCGCGTCCGACGTCAAGCGCGTCCACCTCGAGCTCGGCGGCAAGGCCCCCGTGGTCATCTTCGACGACGCCGACCTGGCGAAAGCCGCGGAGGAGATCGCGGTCGCCGGCTACTTCAACGCCGGCCAGGACTGCACCGCGGCGACGCGCGTGCTGGTCTCCCCGCGCGTCCACGAGGAGTTCGTCGATGGGTTGGTCGAGCAGGCGAAGGGCACGGTCACCGGCGATCCCGACGACGAGAACGTGCTCTACGGCCCGCTCAACAACGCCACCCAACTCGGCCACGTCACCGGGATGGTCGACCGCACGCCCGACCACGCCAAGATCGTCACCGGCGGCCATCGCGCGCGCGACAAGGGCTACTTCTTCGAGCCGACCGTGATCGACGGGCTCCAGCAGCAGGACGAGCTCGCCCAGACCGAGATCTTCGGGCCGGTCATCACCGTCCAGCCGTTCAGCGATGAGGACGAGGCCGTGAAGTGGGCCAACGACGTCCAGTACGGGCTCGCCTCCAGCGTGTGGACGAAGGACCACGGCCGCGCGATGCGCGTGTCCAAGCGCCTGAACTTCGGCTGCGTGTGGATCAACACTCACATCCCGCTCGTCGCCGAGATGCCGCACGGCGGCTTCAAGCACTCGGGCTACGGCAAGGACCTCTCGCACTACGGCCTCGAGGACTACACGCGGATCAAGCACGTGATGAGTCACATCGAAGCGTGACGGCGGCCTCTTCTCACGAACCCGAGCAGCCGGTCGCGCCGTACCTCGACGCGGTCGTCGAATACGCCTTCCGGGGACCGGCGCGCTACCACGTCCCGGGCCACAAGGGTGGCCCGGGCGCGGATCCCGGCGTGGTCAAGGCGATCGGGCTCGACGCGCTCGCGGCCGACGTGCCGCAACTGATCCACGGGATCGACGTCGGCTCCTCGCCGACCCCGTACGAGCGAGCGGAGGCGATGGCCGCCGAGGCCTTCGGCGCCGCCCGGAGCTGGTTCCTGACGAACGGGGCGACGCAGGGCAACCACGCCCTATGCCTCGCGCTCGCCTCCCTCGGGACCCGCGTCGTCGTCCAGCGGAACTCGCACTCCTCGCTGTTCGACGGCCTGGTGCTGAGCGGCGGGCTGCCGAGCTTCGTCCTTCCCGAGTACGACGAGGAGCTCGGGATCACCCACTGCGTCACGCCGGAGTCGCTGGCCGCGGCATTGCGTGCGACACCCGACGCACGCGCCGCGTTCGTGGTCTCGCCAACCTATTACGGCATGGCCGCGGACGTCGCCGGGCTCGCCACGGTGGCTCACGACGCGGGCGTTCCGCTCGTCGTCGACCAAGCCTGGGGCCCGCATTTCGGCTTTCACGAGGCGTTGCCGCCGCCGGCGCTCGAGCAGGGCGCCGACGCGATGCTGACGAGCACGCACAAGATCGCCGGCTCGCTCACGCAGAGCGCGATGCTCCATGTCGGCCTGAGCGGGCGGATCGACCCCGATCCGGTGGCCCGGGCGCTGCGGCTGCTCCGGTCGACCAGCCCGTCGTCCTTGCTGCTGGCCTCGCTCGACGGCGCCCGCCGCCAGCTCGCGCTCCACGGCGAGCAGTTGCTGCACGAGGTGCTCGAGGCGATCTCGGTGGCTCGCGCCAAGCTCGAGACGATCGAGGGGATCCGCCTGGTCGACGCGTCGCTCGTCGGGCGGTCCGGGATCGCCGCGTACGACCCGATGCGGATCGTGATCGACGTGCGCGGCACGGGCTGCACCGGCTACGAGGTCGCGGACGCGCTCCGGCGCTCTTACGACGTCCATGTGGAGCTCCCGACCCAGGCGACGGTCGTGCTGGTCGTGGGTCTGGCCGACACCGCGAAGGCGCTTCGCCGGCTCGCCGGCGACATCGAGGAGACGGTCAAGCGGATCGCCAAGCCCGGCACGACCGCGGCGATCGTCGGGCCGGCGGAGATGCTGCTCGGCGAGATGGTCGTCCCGCCCCGGGACGCGTTCCTCGGCGAGGCCGAGGTTGTGGCGGTGGCCAACGCGGTCGGCCGGATCTCGTGCGAGTCGATCGCGAGCTACCCGCCGGGCGTGCCCCAATTGCTCCCCGGAGAGCGGATCTCAGCCGAGATCGTCGCGTACCTGACCGCGCTCGCGGAGAGCGGAGCGCGACTCCACGGGGCGAGCGACCCGGCGTTCCGCACGATCAACGTTCTGCGCGAGCTGGTTTAAGGGCGCGGATCGACCCCGGACAACTCCGCACTCGCGAGCTCCCACGCGCCGAGTGCGCAGTTGACCACACAGGAGGTGGCTGAACGTGAATTCACCGCGCCGGGCGCGGCGAGTGCGGAGTTGACCGCGTCGATCGGCCGCCGGAGCGGCGTTTCGCGATCCCGGTCAGGATCTCGCGCACGATCCGCTCGCCGGCGAGCGCCGCGGGATCGGAGGAGCCGATCCCGGTCGGGATCACCTCGACCAGATCGGCGCCGACCAGATCCAGCTGAGACGCGACCGTCCGCGCCGCCCACAAAAGATCGACCGTGGACATCCCACCCGGCTCGGGCGTCCCGGTGCCGCCGGGGATGAACGCCGGATCGAGCACGTCGATGTCGACGGTCAGGAACACCGGCCCGGGGCCGGCAATCTTGATCGCCGCCCGCACGATCTCAACGATCCCCTGTTCGCGGACGTCGTGCATGAACAGGCTCGTGATCCCGCGCTCGGCCTGCCAGGCGAACTCGGACTCGCCGGGCCAGTAGCCCCGCAACCCGATCTGCACGTACCGGTTCGGGTCGATCACGCCCTCGTCCACGATCGTTCGCATCACGGTGCCGTGCGACAAGGTCGCCCCGAACACCTCGGTACCGGTGTCCGTGTGCGTGTCGAAGTGGACCAGGCCGAGCGGCCCGTGGCGGGCGGCGACCGCGCGCGCGTTGGGACCGGTGATCGAGTGGTCGCCGCCGATGATCATCGGGAGCAGCCCGGCGCCGACGACCTCGCCGACGGTCGCCTCGATTGCGGCGTGACTCTGTTCTGGCTGGGCCGGCACCACGCCGGCATCGCCATAGTCGGCGATCCGCAACTCCGCGAAAGCATCGACGCCCGCCTCCAGATGGGGGCCCGGGGGGCAACTGGCCGCCCGAATCGCGCGCGGCGCGAACCGCGCCCCCGGACGGTCGGAAACGAGCTCGTCCATCGGCGCCCCGACGATCGCGACGTCGAACCCGGCGAGCTCGGCGGGGTCCTGCGTGCACGGGACGCCGCCGAACGTGAGCGGGCCGGCGTAGTCGGGCTTCTCCCCGTACTGGAGCCAGCGCTGCATCGGGTCGAGCATCGCCGCGTAAACGTACCGGCTTAGGATTCGCGCCCGATGCCCCCGCGCCACCCCCTCGATCCGCTCACCCCCGACGAGATCCGGTCCGCCGCAAGGATCGTCCGGGCCGAGCGCGCGGTCACCGACCGCTGGCGCTTCGCCTCGATCGACCTCAAGGAGCCGCCAAAGGGATCGCTGGGCGATATCGCACAAACGCCCCCGGAGCGCCAGGCGGAGGTCGTGTGCTGGAACCGAGACGATGGCGCCGCCTTCAAGGGCACGCTCTCGCTCGATTCCAACCGCATCGTCTTGTGGGAGCCGCTGGCACCCGGCGAACACCCCCCGATGACCCCCGACGAGTTCCACGATTGCGACGCCGCGTTGCGCATCCATCCACGCGTGATCGAGGCGCTCAACAACCGCGGCGTCACCGACATGGACCTCGTCCTGTTCGACACCTGGGCGTACGGCGCCGAGCTCGTCCCGGCCGCCTACGAGGGAAGGCGGATCGCCTGGGCCGACGTCTGGCACCGCGCCTCTCCAACCGCCAACCCGTACGCGAACATGCTGAGCGGGCTGCATCCGATCGTCGACCTCAACACGATGGAGCTGCTCGAGCTCGAGGATCGCGACCCCGGGCCGCCGCCGCAGATCATGGGCGAGTACGACCCCAAGCTCGTCCCCGGATTGCAGCTCCGCGACGACATCAAGCCCCTCGACATCTCCCAGCCCGATGGCCCCTCGTTCACGCTCGACGGCAACCGGCTGGACTGGCAGAAGTGGTCGATGCGGATCGGGTTCAACTACCGCGAGGGCTTGGTAATCCACACGCTCACGTACGACGACTCCGGCAAAAAACGCAAGGTCGCACACCGCCTGTCATTCGCTGAGATGGTCGTGCCGTACCGCGACCCGAGCCCCGACCACTATCGGCGCACCGCGTTCGACATCGGCGAGTGGGGCCTCGGCCTGATGACCACCTCGCTCGAGCTCGGCTGCGACTGTCTCGGCGAGATCGCCTACCTCGACGCCGTGCTCGCCGACTCGCACGGCGAGCCGCACACGATCAGAAACGCGATCTGCATTCACGAGGAGGACGACGGCGTGCTGTGGAAGCACGTCGACGAGCGCACCGGCGCGGAGACGAGACGCATGCGCCGGCTCGTGGTCTCGTTCCACGCCACCGTCGCCAACTACGAGTACCTCGTCTACTGGCGCTTCTATCAGGACGGGAACATCCAGTGCGAGGTGCGCGCCACCGGAATCATGGTGACGACGCCGTTCCCGAATGACGATCGCCCGCCGTACGGCACGGTCATCGACAACCGCACGTACGCGCCGTTTCATCAGCACTTCATCGTCGCCCGGCTCGACCTCGACGTCGACGGCGAGCGCAATACGGTGTACGCCACCGAGGCGCACCCCCAGCCGGCCGGACCGGACGACCCGCACGGAATTGCACTGACTCAACGCGCCACACCCCTCCGCACCGAAAAACACGGCATCCAGGACTACGACTGGCAGCGCCAGCGCGCCTGGAAGGTCGTCAACGACAACGTGAAGAACGGGCTCGGCACCCCGGTCGGCTACAAGCTCGAGCCGAGCGCGGCGATCCCGTCGCTGCTCGACGGAGACTCGCCAATCGTCCGCCGGGCGCGCGCGATCGAGCACACCCTATGGATCACGCCCTACCGCGAGGACGAGCGCTGGCCGTGCGGCGAGTTCCCGAACCTCAGCGCCGATGACAAGGGCCTGCCGGTGTGGACCGCGCGCGACCGCGAAATCGAGAACACCGACGTCGTCCTCTGGTACGTGTTCGGGATCAACCACGTCACTCGCCCGGAGGACTGGCCGGTGATGCCCGTCGACACGGTCTCGTTCTGGCTCAAACCGTTCGGCTTCTTCGACCGCAACCCGGCCCTCGACGTGCCCGCCCATCCCCATGTTTGACCACGTGACGATCCGCGTCGCCGACCGCGACGCATCCGAGCGCTTCTACGACACGGTGCTGCGGCCGCTCGCGATCGACCAGACGTACCGGACCAACGCCTTCTCGCAGTGGCACGAGTTCATGATCACCGCGCCCGACGCCGACAACCCGCCCACCCAGAGGCTCCACGTCGCATTCGGCGCGCCCTCCCGCGAGCACGTCGACGAGTTCTGGCGGGTCGGCACCGAGGCCGGCTACCGAGATGACGGGCCGCCCGGACTGCGACCCCAGTACAGCGAGGACTACTACGGGGCCTTCCTGCTCGACAAGGACGGCAACAGCGTCGAGGCCATCAACGACTCGAGGCCGAACCCCACCGGGGTGATCGACCACCTCTGGATCCGCGTCGCGGACGTCGCCCGCGCCAGGGCGTTCTACGAGACGATCGCTCCCCACGCGGGGTTGATTCTCGGCCACGACGCACCCGACCGGGTGCAGTACCGCGGACCCAGGGGCGGGTCGTTCTCGCTCGTTGCCGGCACGCCCACCGAGCACGTCCACATGGCATTCGGAACCGACGACGACGGAGCCGTCCAGCGGTTTCACAAGGTTGCGACCGAGGCCGGCTACAAGAGTCGAGGCGCCCCCGGGGAGCGGCCCCGGTACCACCCCGGTTACTACGCCGCCTACGTGTTCGACCCCGACGGCAACAACATCGAGGTCGTGAACCATCACCGCAGTTAGCATTCAAGGCATGACCGCAGACGAAAGCATCGCCAACCGGATCGAGAGCCTGGTCGCCGAGGAGCACCAGCTGCGTAACCGCGAGCAGGCGGACAGTGAGCACCCGGACGCACTCGAGGCCGACCAGGAGCGGTTGCGGGACGTGGAGGTCGAGCTCGACCGCTGCTGGGACCTGCTCCGCCAGCGGCGCGCGTTGCGCGACGCCGGCGCCGACCCCGACGAGGCTCACGTCCGCGACGCCAACACGGTCGAGCGCTACTGGCAATAACCAGCGACCGCCACCGCAAATACGGTGCATCCGAGGCGCCCCTGGCGGCGCTGCGCCTTGTCCTCGGACCCTCGTGTGGCAGAACCACACGTCGGGTCCTGCGTCCTCGCGCAGCATCCACCAGTGGCACCTCTCGGTGCGACCGTACTTACGGTGGCGATCGCTCTCGCCGGTCTAGCGCAGTCCCCAAGCCCGTATAGCGAATTTCCCCCGCCCGCTTGACGACTTTGTCAAGGTGAGTGGTGCGCGATCGCGCGCGCTCAGAAGAGACGAAACGAGGGACCATGGAGCTGGACGGGATCCACCACATCACGTGCATCACGGCGGACGCGCCGGGTAACGTCGATTTCTACGCCCGGGTGCTGGGGCTAAGGCTCGTCAAGAAGACGGTCAACTTCGACGCTCCTGACGTCTACCACCTCTACTACGGCGACGAGCGGGGCGCGCCCGGCTCGATCCTGACGTTTTTCGAGTTCCCGGACGCGGCGCGCGGCCGCGCCGGCGCGGGCATGATCCACCGGCTGCGCTGGCGGGTCGGCTCGCGTGACTCGCTCGCATTCTGGACCGACCGGCTCGGCGCCGAGGGGGTCGAGGTCGACCGCGACAGCCTCGCCGAGGCGATCGTGTTCAAAGACCCCGAGGGGTTGGACCTCGAGCTCACGGCGTTGCCGAGCGATGACGAGCCGCTGCACGCTCAATCGCCGGACATCCCACCCGAGCACGCGCTGCTCGGGTTCGACGGCGTCCGGGCCTACGGCACCATCGATGAGTCCGAGGACCGGCTCCTGAAGGAGGCGATGGGGTTCGAGAGCACCGCGCCCGGGGTGTACTCGATCCAGGGCAACCGGAGCGCCACCTACACCTACGACGACCCGCCGCCCGCGGTCGGGTTCCAGGGTGCCGGCACCGTGCACCACATCGCCTGGTGCGACCGCGACGACGAGCACGACGCGTGGCGCGACCGGGTCGCCCACGTCGGAGCGCACCCGACGCCGGTGATCGACCGTCAGTACTTCCTCAGCATCTACTTCCGGGTCCCGAGCGGGGTGCTGTTCGAGCTCGCGACGCCGAGTCCCGGCTTCGCGATCGACGAGGACCCGGCCCACCTTGGGGAGGCGCTCCGGCTGCCGCCCCAGCACGAGCACCTGCGAGAACACCTCGAGCACACGCTCACACCGCTGACCAACCCGCGAACCCAGGCGGCGCACTCATGAGCCCAGCCATCTGCACACATCTCGATCAGATCCACGTCCCGCGGCCGGATCACGTTCCCGGCTGCGAGGACTGCCTGAAGATCGGCGGCACGTGGGTGCACTTGCGCGTGTGCCGCACATGCGGCCACGTCGCTTGCTGCGATTCCTCCCCGAACCGCCACGCCACCCATCACGTGCGCGAGAGCGCGCACCCGATCGTGACGTCGGTCGAGCCCGGCGAGGACTGGTCCTACTGCTACGTCGACGACGCGATGTTCGAGATCGAGGGCGACTGATGAGCGAGACGCTCGGGACCGCCTTCGACGAGCCGTTGGGGGCCGGTGTCGAGGAGCCCGAGGACCGCAACGGCGCGTTTCCGCGGCTCGGCCCGGAGCAGCGCGCGCGGTTGCGCGCCGCCGGCGTGGTCCGGGCCGTCGAGCCCGGGGAGGTTCTGTTCCGCGAGGGCGACGCCGCCTACGACTTCTTCCTCGTCGAGTCGGGCGCGGTCGCGATCGTTCAGGGGTACGGGCATGAGAACCGCGTCATCGCGGTCCACGGCGCGCATCGGTTCCTCGGCGAGATCAACCTGCTGACCGGTGCGCGACCGTACCTGTCCGCAGTCGTCCGCGACCGCGGCGAGGTCATCCAGGTAACGGCCGAGCGGCTCCGCCGGCTGGTCGCCAACGACGAGGAGCTGAGCAACATCATCCTGCGCGCGTTCCTCGCGCGCCGCGAGATCCTGATCGACATCGGCGCCGGCGTGAAGCTCGTCGGCTCGCGCTACTCCCGCTGCACCCACCGCCTGCGCGAGTTCCTCGTCCGCAACCGCATGCCGTTCCAATGGATGGATCTGGAGGACGACGCCGAGGCCGACGCGCTCCTCGCGGCGCTCGGGATATGCGCCGCCGACACGCCGGTGATCATCAGCGGAGACGGCGTGCTGCGCAACCCGAGCAACGCGGAGGTCGCGAATCTGCTCGGCTTGGGATCGCGCGGGGCACCGCCGCCGATGTGCGATCTGGTGATCGTCGGCGCCGGTCCGGCGGGTCTCGCGGCGGCCCTCTATGGCGCGTCCGAGGGTCTCGACACCCAGGTCATCGACAAGATCGCGTTCGGCGGCCAGGCGAGCACGTCGGCGCGCATCGAGAACTACCTGGGCTTCCCGACGGGGATCTCGGGTGGTGAGTTGGCCGACCGCGCGACGCTCCAGGCTCGGCGGCTTGGTGCGCGCATGGTGGTTCCTGCGATGGCGGTCGGCCTGACGGCGGACAACGGTCACTACACCGTTGGGCTCTCCGACGGAACGGAGGTGAACGGGCGCACGCTGATCGTCGCCACGGGCGCTCAATACCGGAAGCTCGACCTCCCAGACCTCGACCGCTATGAGGGGGTGGGCGTGTACTACGCCGCCACCCAGCCCGAGGCGCAGATGTGCGCCGGCGATCCGGTCGTGATCGTCGGCGGAGGCAACTCCGCCGGACAGGCGGCGATGTTCCTCTCTCAGCGCTCCTCGAGCTGCCGCCTGATGATCCGCGGCGGCGATCTCGCCAAGTCGATGTCGCGGTATCTGATCGACGAGCTCGAGAACCGGCCCCAGGTCGAGCTGTTGACGTACACCGAGATCGTCGAGCTCAAGGGCGACCCCGGGCTCGAGGCCGTCGTCGTCGTCGACAACCGCACCGGCGAGCGCCGGGAGCTCGAGGCCAAGGCGCTGTTCGTGTTCATCGGCGCGGACCCCCACACCGATTGGCTGCGCGGCCACGTGGCGATGGACGAGCATTCCTTCCTGATCACGGGACGCGACCTTCAACCCGACCAGCTCGACGCGCACAAGGACCGGCGCCCGTTGTTCCTCGAGACGAGCAGGCCCGGCATTTTCGCCGTCGGCGACGTCCACTCGGGCTCGGTCAAGCGCGTCGCCTCAGCCGTCGGCGAGGGCTCGATGGCCGTCCGCCTCGTGCACCAGCGCCTCGCCGCTCCGTAACCCGTCGTTCTTGTTTT
>Ga0335073_10000239_pt1 | contig 69243 bp, 62 predicted proteins | sample Lox_Sample_22_FD_207093 | JGI IMG/M metagenome (GOLD analysis project Ga0335073, IMG submission 207093) | Soil microbial communities from Loxahatchee National Wildlife Refuge, Florida, United States - Lox_Sample_2.2 | ecosystem: Environmental > Terrestrial > Soil > Wetlands | place: USA... | reverse complement strand
TCGATCACTTGCGGCAACAGACGCTCGTGGTGCATATCCAATAATTGCGCATCGGCGGTGAAAATCCTGCCGTCGAAACTGTACTGACCGAGGACAACGTAATCGACATCCAGTTGCTCGGCGATGCGATAAATCGTCGCGCGGGAGGCGCGCAAATGAATTGGGATTCCGAGCCGGTCATAGGCACGAACCCGATCCTCGCGAGGAACAACGTATAACGTGGGCGAATCCAGGCGCTCCTGCAGCAACTCGGGAAAAGAGTCGCCAATCCACTCGATACCGGGAGCCTTGGATTGATTTTCGAACGGAACCACGAGAACAGTTTGGCCGGCTCCGCCTTGGCTTTGGGCAAAACAAAACCACGGCCACAGCGAAAACAAGAGAATAATTGGGAAAATTCGAAGCAATTTCAAGACAGTTTGATTATAGCGGCTGGCACTCACGCCGGCGGTGATTTGACCGATGTATGGGCTGGTTCTAGCCTCTTAGGCGCTGATGCGGTCGGTATGGGATTCTTTATCCGGCGGTTGTAAGGCTTCCCAGCTTGGCAACTTCTGATCGCCGGTAATCAGCCGGGCTCCGCGCTCGTACGTGAAGTATGACCAGGCCCACTGCATAAGCACAATCACCCGGTTGCGAAAGCCAATGAGAAAGAAAATGTGGATGAACAACCAGGCAAGCCATGCGATGTAGCCAGAAATATGTATCTTACCGAATTGCGCGACCGCGGCAGCGCGCCCGATAGTGGCGAGATTCCCTTTGTCCAAGTAATGAAAGTTTTCCCGCGATTCGTGGCGCAGATCGCGCTCGATATTCCGTGCGACAGCTGTGCCTTCCTGCATGGCGACCGGAGCGACGCCGGGCAACATATTGCCCTTCTTGTCTTTCAGCGAAGCGAGGTCCCCGATCACGAATACCTCGGGATGCCCAGGGATGCTCAGATCGGGATTGACCACGACCCGCCCCGCGCGGTCCAGCGGAGTGCCCAACTTCTTTCCCAATGGGGAGGCCGCAACTCCCGCTGCCCATAGTGTCACCGCCGCGGGCAGCAGGGTATCACCGATTCGCACCGCCGCAGCCTCAACCCCCGTGACCATGGCGGACGTACGCACTTCAACGCCCAAGTGGCGAAGTTGTTGTTCTGCGCTGCGAGAAAGATCTTCCGGGTAGCTCGGCAATACGCGAGGTCCGCCTTCCAGCAGGATGATCCGCGCCATTTTCGGATCAACCGAGTGAAATTCGTTCTTTAACACCTGGTGGCAAATTTCCGCCAACGTTCCCGCCAATTCCACTCCGGTTGGTCCGCCTCCAACGATGACGAAGTTCAGCGGCATCATAGGCTGACCGCTGGCCGCCTGACGCTCGGCCAATTCGAATGCCAGGAGAATCCGCCGTCGAATCTCCACCGCATCCTCGATGTTTTTCAGACCGGGGGCAAAGGGCTCCCACTCCGGATGTCCGAAGTAAGCGTGGGTCGCGCCTGCAGCGATAACCAGGTAGTCGTAGGGAATCTCTAGTCCCGGCAGCTTCACCAGGCGCTTTTGCAGATCGAAATCCTCAACCTCACCGAGGAGGACTTCAATATTTCGCTCATTACGAACGATCCAGCGTATTGGAGCGGCGATGTCTGCGGGAGAAATTCCAGCAGTGGCCACCTGATAGAGTAGCGGCTGAAAGGTGTGGTGATTGCGGCGGTCAATCAGGGTGATCGGAAGTTGGGAATGAGCCAGCTTTCGCGCAGCGTGAAGCCCGCCAAAACCCGCTCCCACAACCACCACTCGCGGCCTGTTTTCGCTTGTCATTGGGCAGTTCCAGCGCATCGAGCTCTGTTATTCTGAGCGTGGAAAATGCATCTCACGTAGTAATAGATTCCTGTGATGGCCAGTGAGTCGAAAAGTTTCATTTCTGCGGTTCCGCTTGGGGAGGCGTCGCCAAGGATCCAACTGCGTGAGCGAACCGCTCTTATCGAAATTGGCCTCGTTTATGGTTTGATTCTGGTCGCCGTCTGGACTCCGCAAGGAAGGCTGAACAGGTACGTCTGCCTGGCGGCAGCGCTGGCAACGGTGGGACTCTCATTGCGAGGATGTTATTCCCCAAGCGAGCTGGGACTGAACCGCCCGCTGTCGGGAGCTGTAGTCACGCTGGCGGCAGGCGTGCTCTTAGTTGGCGTAATCGCAAGCCTGGGGCTCTTGCTTAAGTCTTTGGGCCCACCTCAGCCGCTTCCGTGGCTCCGAGCCTGGCAGTACGGGGTCTGGTCATTGCTACAGCAGTTCATCCTCGAGTCCTTCATGTATGTGCGGCTGGAATCGCTGTATGGCTCGCGGCGTGCCGTCTTGGTTGCCGCATTTCTTTTTGCCGTCGCGCATATTCCAAGCCCTGTTTTAACCATGCTGAGTTTCCTCGGCGCATTGTTTTTCTGCGAAATGTTCCGCCGCTATCGCAATATTTATGCTCTCGGAGTTGTTCACGCTGCTCTGGGCTTGACCATTGCTGCCAGTCTGCCCGATAGCCTCATGCACCACATGCGAGTGGGGCTGGGATTCTTGACGTACCATCCGTGATTCGGCGATCGGACTCCGCTCCACTTATCTTGTAAGATGTTCGGCAAGGCGAGCTGACGCATTGCCGTCCAATTCTCCACCCATGGGATCGAGCCTGTCCGCGGGCACGCCACCTCCGCGACAAACCTTAGGCAGCCGGCTTCATTTTCTTGTTCCATCCGTTAGCGACGTCCTGTTCATTGCCATTTTGGCGGGCCTGAGCTGCGGGGCATTAGGGCGAATCTTGCTGCACGACGCGGGCATTGGCTGGCATATCCGCAATGGCCAACTCATGTTGCAAACGCACGCCATTACCCGCACCGATCCCTTCTCCGCGACGATTCATGGGGGCAAATGGTATGCCTGGGAGTGGCTTTATGACATCGTCATTGCGTTGGTTCACCTGACCCTCGGCTTGAATGGGGTTGTGTTTTTCACGGCTGCTATTATCGCCGCCTGTTTTGTGCTCACCTTGCACTTTGCAGTGCGCCGGGGCGGAAATCTGGTCGTCGTATTTTTTCTCTTGTTGTTGTCGCTGGGAGCTTCCGCCGTGCACTTCCTCGCCCGCCCGCACGTGTTGAGCTGGCTGTTGACGGTTGTCTGGTTCGAATTGTTGGATTCCGCCGCTGAGGCGCCAGATTCCAAGGCGGGCACGCATCTCTTCACATTGCCGGTTCTCATGGCGCTGTGGGTCAATGTGCACGGCGGATATGTTTTGGGCTTCGCCCTGCTCGCGATTTATCTGGCGGATGGCGGCATTCGATTTTTTACCGCTCCAGAGCAGAGAGAGCACACGCGAAGCTGGCTGAAACGGCTCGGCTTGGTGACGCTTCTTACCTTTGGCGCGAGTTTTTTGAACCCCTATGGCTATCAGCTCCACGTTCATGTGTACCGTTATCTTTCGGACCGCTATTTGATGGACCGGATCACGGAGTTTCTGTCACCGGACTTTCATAGTCCCGCCCAGCAGTGTTTCGCCGTCCTTTTGCTCATAGCGATTGTGGCGATGACTGTAGCGCGCCAAAAAATCACCCCAGCGAGGCTGATGGTCATCGTTTTGGCGGCGTACAGCGGACTCTACGCAACTCGCAGTCTGCCGACTTCGTCACTTCTGATTACGCTGATCATCGCGCCAGTGCTGTCCCAAAGCATTGCCGACGCGAGCCAGAGCTCTCGGCTTCAGCCCTGGCTGGGTCGTTTTTTCGCACGCATGCATTCCTTCGGATTACGCATGGGAAATCTGGAAGTGAACTTCGAAGATCATTTCTGGTTGGCAGTGATCTTCCTGCTTGGCCTGTGGGCGTGCATTTATGGAGGCAGGCTAGGCTCGGAACAGGTTATTAATGCATATTTCGACGAAAAGCGTTTTCCGGTTGAGTCGGTTGAGTACATTGCAACGCACCATATTCACGAGCCAATTTTCAGCCTGGATTTTTGGGGCGGATACTTGATTTACGAACTGTACCCAAAAAACAAGGTCGTGGTGGATGACCGCCACGACTTATATGGGGATGAATTCTTCAAGGATTATTTAAAAATCGTGTTCATTCAGCCGGGATGGGAGAAAGTGCTCGATGAAAAGCAAATCAACTGGATACTGATGCCGCAGGATTCCACTCTGGCCAACATGCTCAAGCTGACGCACGGTTGGAGGATCGTTCACCAGGATGGGATGGCAGTGCTGTTTCAACGCAGTGGAACGTAAGCTAACGGGTGTCGATATCAAATCCCAGGATCGCATCGACTTCGACCGGCTGTTCGCCGCGAAACGCCGGGCGGAATTTCCAGCTCGACAATGCCGCAATGACTTTGTCGCTTGTTGCACGGTTCGCGTACTGAAGAACTTGAGCCTTTCGAAGCAACCCTGAGCGATCGAGAACGCAAGAAATTACCAGCCGGGAACGTTGCAAGTTCGCGGGCAATTCGGAGCGCAGCGGCATGGGTGCTTTCAAATCTTCGCCATAAGGTCGCGTGGCAGATGTCGGATCAGCGTATTCGAGCACCGCGGTTCCGAGCGCGGTATCGATGTAGATCGTATAAACTTTATCGCCCTTCAGCGTGCCGTAAAAGTTAAATGCACCGCCGGAGCGCGAGGTTCCCACCACGGTGATGTCCGGGCCCATGTTGGCGGCCATCGTGGATGATCGACCGGGGCTCGCCGGTGGGTCGGCACCGCCCCCAAAACTTGGCAGCGTGATGACGTTGCTTCCACCGTGCACGGAAACGCCCGGCATCGGCGGCTTGCTGACGTTCCCTGTGCCGGCGCCTCCGGGACCGGGAAACGGAGAGACTCCGTTGCGGGCCGTAAGATCCGCTCCCGCTCCGTTACCCGTGTTTGCAGCGCCCGTGCCTTTGCCAGTAATTCCTGCTCCTGAACCTTCGCCCTGCGCGATGCCGGTCCCACCCCCCGGCCCGCCGAGGCCAGGTTTAAGACCTCCCGCCGGAGACAAAGCCAAAGCCCCCGCTCCTCCACTTCCGGGCACACCGACTTTGGATCCCGGTTGACTGGAAAGCACCACACCGCTTCCGGCCGTACTGCCGCCCGCATTGCTGGGAGGCGCTGTAACTGATCCGACATCGAACGGCCCGCCAAACCCATTTCCGCGATTACCGCGACCGTGTCCTGAAATCGAAGCATCGCGGGAAATTTCCATAGGAGGCGGAACAACCGCCGTTCCGCCGCGCAGGCCCAACATTCCCTTTGAGTTTATAGAACCGCTGCCAACCTGGACTGGTGGTGGTACAACGCCCGCGGTTCCCAAGCCGGCGATTGCGGAACGCTCGCCCGAGACTCCGTTGACGGCCACTGGAGGCGCGACCACATTCGATGTGCCCAAACCGCCCATCGAGCGCCCATTGCCGGAGCTGCTGACTTGGACCGGAGGCGGCACGATCTGCTTCTGCAAATCCCCCGCTCCGAACCCTGGCCCTTTGGTGAATCCCTGATCTGCGATTTGTGCCGGCGGCGGAGCAACCACTCGCGGGGGGAGCGTTAGCCGGGCACGGGAGCTATTTATCTCTTCCGGCGCGGAGACAGGAGGGGGGACAACGGTTACCGTCTGCGACCCTGGAATGTGAACCTTCGGCAAATCACGCTCCGGACCGCTGGGGCTAGGAGGAACCACAGCTGCCGCCATTGCTGGCGCGGAGTGAAGTTTCTCGCGTTCAATCTCCGGTGCTGGCCCGGCGACGTTTTGCTCAAGTGCCGGCGCTCGCAGGGACGGCTTCAGGCCTTCGGCCGGGGCCGGCCCGGGAATTGCTTTATAGGCAAGTAAATTTGCTACCGCAGAATTGGTTTCCGGAAGGTTGAGCTTGGGAGCGTCGACGACTTTTTCGCGCAATTCGTCTCCCCGCGCCACGCGAATGACCTGCGTTCGGTGGAACGCCTCTTTTCCGCCAGCCTGGCCTGAATGACCAGCTTTTGCTCCGCCGAGATCTTCCGTTTGTGGCAGTTCGTCGCCTGAATAGTAGATGACGTCGTATTTGGGTAGAGGCGGCGGCTGATAGGGCCGCATCGAAGCCAGCTTTGCAGGCAAGACGATCAACGCGATCAGCAACGCCGCCTCAAAGATCCAGCCCAGCAACATGCCGCTGTAGGGAAAGATACCGGTCGGCGCTTCTCCGGCGAGACGCTTGGGAGACTTGCCCAGTGCTGGACCGATGGCACTGAAGAATTCGCGCCAGGGGGACGACCACTCGATCAGGAATTTGGGTTCATGAGCGGTCTCAACGGCAATTTTGGTGGCGGTTTCGTTCACTTCCGACTCGCCTCCCGATTTTGCTCGGGGACAATCTCGATTTCGTCGCCCAGGATGGTTCCGGTGCTTTGTATCGTATTTGCCGGCAACTCAAGAACAGAATGAGCGCGGAAATGTACGCGCCCCAAGCGCCACGGTTTTAGATCTTCCTCAACATGCACCACAAGATTCGAAGTGTCCAAATAAATTACATCGATCGGGAAATTCATGGCGAACGTGTGCACACCACGACAGGGAACGATCCACAATCCATCCCCGCTTCGGAAGGCAGAGGGGGAGCGTCCCATCAAGCCGCGAAAACGGGACCAATGCGTCGCCGCCACACTCAGGCGGTCCGCAACCTGCGCCTGGCGCGTGCGGTTAAACGCATATCCTGTGGGCCCGATGGCCAACATTAACGACTCCTGGATTTCATCCTAGACGAGGTGGTCGCGTTAATGACCGCTCTCTGGCATTAGCGTCCGGACCAACTGAATCACCGCCGGACCTAAAGTCACAAAGATGATCGAGGGGAGGACAAACAACACCAGGGGAATCACCATTTTAATCGTTGTCTTCGCGGCTTGCTCTTCGGCCCGCTGCCGCCGTTCGGTGCGCAGAGAGTCAGAATGCACACGTAAAGCCTGCGCCACACTTGTGCCAAAGCGGTCGGTCTGAATCAAAGTTCCAACGAGGGAGCGAATGTCATCGACCCCGGTGCGATCGACCAGATTGCGCAAAGCTTCAGGTCGAGGTTTGCCGGCGCGCATCTCCAGATTTACGAGGTGAAATTCGTCACTCAGTTCAGGATGAGCGTGATGCAAATCTTGGCCCACGCGCATCAGGGCTTGGTCGAGGGCGAGTCCGGCTTCGACGCAGATGACGGTAAGGTCGAGAGCATCGGGCAATCCTAGTTTGATGGCCTGCTGGCGTTTCTGGATCATGCGCTTCAGCACGAACCGAGGCAGGAAAAAACCAAGGGCTGTGACGCTAACCAGCAGCATCGGCGACGCAAATCCGCTGCTGGCCACGACGAATACAAAGCCTATCATTGCGCATGCCAACCGGCTGCCCACATAAACGGTCAAGCTATTGGGGGTGCGATAACCCGCCTGGATCAGCCAGCGACGAGCGCGCGACACCTCGCCGGGAGACAGAGGAATGGCTTTGCTTAAGGGATCCAAAGCCTGTTCCAGCCGCTCCTTGATGGCGGGCTTTTGTTCAACTTGGGGTTTCTGCCAACCTAGCGCACGCAGTCGTGCCCCCAGCACCGACGAAGGTGCGTAGGCTGCGGCCCCGAAAGAAAACAGGATCGCGACCACCGTCAAAAACACCAGAATGGCAAGCGCAAAAGCCATAGCTTCAAACTTGAATCTGAATAATCTTTCGAATCACAAAATATCCAACCGTCTGCAACACAATTCCGACCACGACCAGAGCGTGCCCAATTGGATCGGCGAACAGTGGCCGGATAAATGGGGGATTGGTCGCGAGCATCGTGACCACGATAACCGGCGGCATTCCCATCAGCAGGGCCATCGTAAGCCGGCCCTGAGCTGTATAAACTCTGACTTGCCGCTGGATTTTGAATCGCTCCCGGATCACGTAGGAGAGGTTATCCAGAATTTCCGCCAGATTGCCGCCGGTTTCACGTTGCAACATGACCGCGGTGATAAAAAACTTAACGTCCACAAGTGGCATGCGCTGGCTTAGATTCAGAAGGGCGTCACGAACCGGCAATCCGAACTTTTGCTCTTCATAAAGTTTGCGGAATTCCCCGGCGATAGGATCGGCAATCTCTCCGGCGATCAACTCCAGCGAAGTCGTGAAGGCATGCCCGGCGCGCACTGCTCGCGTCAGCGTGTCTAACGCGTCGGGAAATAACTCTTCGAACTTCTGAAAGCGCTTTCGGCGGCGCCGAGACGCGTAGGAATATGGAAGTATTGCGCCCAGCACCAGTCCGATGAGCGCAAACAGCATCGCTTGGTTCGGAGGCAGCGAGCCCGCGAGTACAAAGCCCAATCCAGCCGTAACCACGGCGCTTGCCACGCAGGCCATCAGCAGCGTGCCCACGCGCATTTTCAGATCAGCCTGCTCCAGAAAACTCTGGAAGTTTGCCAGACGCTGAGAGCGGCGCAACAGATTGTCGAGCGCCGGAATCTGGCTCATCATCTCATCGCGCAGCAAAGCCAGTTCTTCGTTGGGTTGGCGCTCGGCACCTTTCTGAACGGAGGCGAGTCGCTCGCGAAGCAGCCGTGCCTGGGCATTGCGACGGTCGACAAACGACAAGCCGACGAATACTGCTAAGACCACCACCGCAAAAACCAACATGGCGAGAAGGACGGGCATAAGCTCAATGCGTGATAGTGCTCTAAACCTCCGTTTGCGATTGGAAAATCGCGGGCCGCAAGCGGCAGCCGGCGGTTGCCAGACGGTCGGCAAATTTCGGTCGGATTCCGGTGGCGCGAAATACACCGCGCACATGGCCGCTCTCATCGATGCCGAGACGATCGAAGACGAAGATATCCTGCATGGCGATCATTTGGTCTTCCATGCCGGTCACCTCGGAAACCGAGATTACTTTGCGAGTGCCGTCGGACAGGCGGGCAATCTGCACCACGCCATGAATCGCGGAAGCTACCTGTTGGCGCATGGCGCGCTCGGGGAGGTTGAGATTCGCCATCGAGAACATGCTCTCGACGCGCGACAGGGCGTCGCGCGGAGAGTTCGCGTGAACCGTGGTCAAGGAGCCTTCGTGGCCGGTGTTCATAGCCTGCAACATGTCAAAGGCTTCTTCGCCGCGCACCTCGCCCACCACAATGCGGTCGGGACGCATACGCAAGCTGTTAATCACGAGTTGCCTCTGCCGGATCGCGCCTTTGCCTTCGACGTTAGGCGGGCGGGTTTCCAGGCGAACTACGTGTTCCTGCTTCATTTGTAACTCGGCGGCGTCTTCGATGGTGACTATGCGTTCGGAATTCGGAATGAACCCGGAGAGAACGTTCAGCAAAGTGGTTTTGCCGGCGCCGGTTCCTCCGGAAACCAGAATATTGAGCCTGCCCTTCACCATTGCCATCAGCAATTCCAGCATGGGCTCCGTCAGAGTCTTGTTCTCGATCATGTTTCGAGAGGTAAGAGGATCGTGGCCAAATCGCCGGATAGAGAGGCAAGGGCCGTCAATCGCCAGCGGAGGGATGATGGCATTCACACGAGAACCGTCGGCTAGGCGAGCGTCCACCATCGGGGAAGACTCGTCAACGCGGCGGCCTACTCGCGAGACGATGCGATCGATAATCTGCATGAGGTGAGCGTCATCTTTGAAACTTAGGCCCGGCATGCGCTCAATCTTGCCGGCGCGTTCTACATAAACCCGGTCAAATCGGTTCACCAGAATGTCGGAGACGGTAGGGTCTTTCAGCAACGGCTCGAGTGGGCCAAGGCCGAAAATCTCATCCAGAATCTCCCGCGACAAACGTTCGCGCTCGGCAAAGCTGAGCGGAACTGCTTCACTGTTAACCGTGTTGCGAATTAACAGCAAGACTTCATCGCGGGCGGTGTCGCTGGGAGTGCGGCCCAGTTTCTCGAGGTCCAGGCGATCGAGGATCTTGCGATGCAGGTCAGCCTTTACCTGCTGGTACTCCGCCCGTTCGAAAGTTTGCAGATTCGGCATCTTTGTACTCAAGAACTAGTGCTTATACCGTCTTGAATAGCGACCAGGTCTTGCGCTTCACATCGAGGTCGTTCTCGGTAAGGCGCGTCGCGAGGCCCGAAAAAGCTCGCGCAATTTCCGTGTGATTCTGGTGGATCAACGGTATGCCACGGTCAATTGCTGTCGAAACAGCGAAATACTGATTTGGAATCTTCCACAGAAGCTTTACGCCGGCGGCAGCTTCGGCATCGCCTTCGCTGAAGCCAGGAATCTTCCGGAAACGATTCAGCAGCAATTGGATCTTGTCGCGACTGCCGGTCTCACTGAGAAACTGCTGTACTCGTGCTGCACTCCACAAGGAAGCAACATCGGTATGCGCCACCATCAAGATCATCTGCGCCAGGTTTCCGACCAAACGCGTAGTCCCGTCCATGCGAGTGGAGATATCCACCACGACATAACGGAAGTGGCCGCTCAACAAGTCAAACAATTTGGCGTACTCCGCGGTGGAGGGGTCGGTGGGGGAGGGGGTGTTTGGTCCCGCGAGCAGTTGCAATCCGCCGCTGTGACGCGTCATGAAACTTTCCAGCAGGGAACTGTCCAGCCGATGGAGGTTGCGGATTGCATCCGCTACGGTAAACAGGGGCTTCAGATTCAAATGCAAGGCACAATGCCCCAAAGACGCAAGGTCGACCAGCGCTGTGCCACCATGAACAGATTGCAACGCGAGAGCGAGGTTCACGGCGATTGTGGTGCAGCCAGATCCACCTTTGGCATTGATAACGGCGAACATTTTGCCGCGGTTCTCTTCCCGCTGGCTGCGACGTTTGGCGGTGCTTAGCCGCACGAATGCTTCTAGAAGGTCCGTGGTAGTAGTCGGCCGCTCAAGAAACTCCCGCGCTCCGGCGCGCATGGCATTCACGATGACTTGCGGATGCGAAAGGCTGCCGATGGCGAAGACCGCGACCTCCGGTAGTTCCTGATGAAGGAGGTCGATCGCAGCCAACGCAGCTTGGGGATTGTTGGCGGGAATGTCAACTAACACAACGCCCGCATTTTCGCTTTGTATGCGACGCAGCACGGGATCCGTCGGTGCGCTTGGGAGCGTGGCCGCAGCATAAGAGGTGTGTGCCACGCTCGAGCCGTCCACCATCACCTGCAACACGGCGCGTTGTTCGCTGTCCGCAGCAACGATGATGGCCGACAATTGGGGCATGACGGGCCTACTCCTGAAAATTGGGGGGATTCAGAGACGCTGACTTACAGTACCACATTCTCTACTTGCCGCCTCCGGATGACTTCTTACCGTCAAACTTTTGTTCATTCAGAAAGGGTTCTGGATTCTTCGGTCCGATCTGATCCTGCGCGTTCGGAGAAATGCGATGCACCGTGCAAAGCACCATCAATTCAGATTTGCTCTTTTGTAAATTCTTACTTTTGAATAAGTTGCCAAGGATCGGGATGTCCCCCAAGCCAGGGATCTTATCGACCACGTCGGTCACCCGATTATCCAGCAAGCCCGCAATGACAAAGCTCTGGCCATCCTGTAACTCAAATTCTGTCTCGGCCTTACGGGTACTCAGTGCGGGGACTGTGAAGCCGGAGATGGTCAAAGCATTGGCGAAGTCGAGTTCGCTGACCTCCGGGGCGACTTTTAAGTGAATGTTGCCGTTCGGCATGATGACGGGGGTAAAGCTCAAGCGGACACCGAACTCCTTGAAAGCGATAGTGACCGCGGTGAAGCCTTGGCCAGGCTGCACAACCGGGAAGGGAAATTGCCCGCCGGCCAGGAAACTGGCCTCTTTTCCGTTCATGGCGATCAGATTGGGCTCCGCCAGGATCTGCAGCAAGCTCTTCTGCTGGAGCGCTTGAATGGTCGTGCCAAAGTTGAGGTCGGTACGAAACAGAAATAAGTTCAGGGGATTAACCACGTTGACGATTGGCGGCGTCGAGACCGGGGTGGTGCTGCTTACCGTCCCTGTAGTGACGGTAGAAGTGCCCGAGGTACTGATCGTCGAACCACCGAATTGCCCCGTCCCCAGCGTTCCGACGGTATTACCGGTGCTGGGAGTGAAATAGTTGGCGCCCAGTTGCAGGGCCGCGGTCCTGTCCACTTCCGCGAACTTCACTTGCAGCAAAACCTCCTGGGCCCCCACTGGACCGAAAGTCAGCACATTAATCACGTTCTTGGAATAGGCGTCGGCAATCATGCCGGCGCGTTTGGCAACATCCTCGGTTGAAACATGGCCGGAGAGGACGATCGCGGACCGCGAGGGCGTGACGGTAATCTGCTCATCCGGGAAAACCCGCTTTTCTTCTTCGGTGGCTGCGCTGACGTCAACATCCACACGCAGATCGAAGCTGCGCGAGCGCTCGAGCTCATCCCAAATCAAAAGTGATACTTCGCCAGCGGAGCGTCCGTGCACCAAAATTTGCGTCGGCGAAACCACTTTGGGATCTGCGACCGAGTCGTCGGTTACCGAAACTCTCTTTATGCGCTCCGTTGTGTTGATCAGGATCGACTTTCCCACCATTACGCGTAGCGGCGCAGATCCCTGGTCTGCCGCTGCTGGAGCCTGGGCCGTCGCCTCTGGGCCCTGCTCGGGCGCCTGCGGCGGCGCAGCTTGCGAAGCGGGCGCTTGCGACGGCGTGGAAGACTGCTGCGCAGGCTGTTGTCCTTGCCCGTACATCCGCGGCGAGAACAGCGAGAACAAAAGACCAATTCCAACTAAGAAACACAGGGCCTGCAATCGCTGGCCGCGACCCATGCGTATATTTCCCAACCTGGATGGCCAAGGTGTCTTCAAAACTTGTCTTCTTCTTTCTTGTCGCCTTTGTAGATCTCGACCGTATAAGCCGCCGGAGGCGGTGGCGGCGGGGGTGGGGCGACACGTTTTTCCTTGTGAGTAACCACCGGAGGGGGCTGGGGCAAAAATTTGTAGAGCTCTCCGGATCGGGCAGCGGACAACTCTTCTTCTTTGGTATCGAGTGGGCTGCGCAGAGATAGTTGAATGTGACCCTGATTGCTCGCTAAAGTGAGCTTCTGAGCATCGTCAGGCGTGACTAGTAGCGTGACGACCGGGGCTGCGCGCGGCTCGCCTGCCGCATTGCGTTCCATCCTTGTTCCGGTAGCAAGGACCGCGATATTCTCCAGGATAGTGGTGGTCTGCTGCTCGCTGGATCCGGCCGGATTCCCGGTCAGCATCACATCTACGCGCGTGCCGGGTTGGACGAAGCCGGAAACAGAAGTAGTGTCATTTACGCGAACGGATACCGCCCGCATTCCGGGAGGGATCAGTGCAGGCAATCCCGATCCGGCATTCTCGCCTGCAAGTTTGTTTGTGAGAATGAATTCACCTTTGGAAATTGGAATGATGACACCGCGGCCTAACACCTTGTCTTTACGATGGAAGACGCCAGCTGGCAAGCTGGCGGAGGGAAAATGGACAAACCGGATATCGTTATCTTCGATCTTGGTTCCAACTTGTAGATCGTCGGCGGCTACCAGCACGTCTTCTCCCGGTCCGTTATCGCCGCCGCGCCCGGATTGCAGGTTTCGATAAACCAGAGAACTTGCAACAGCACCCACGATCAGGGCGATAAAGCCTATCATTAAGAGCCGATTACGATTCATCCCTACCCCTCGCGAACTTCAATCCCCCCATGTCTTGCCGCCGGCCCATGTCCTGATCGAATCACTCTGCAAGTTATCTAGCTGACTCCAGGATTGCCCGACACTGTCCGGCGAACAATTTGAGACATCCGGACCCCAAAATCGGCAAACTGGCCGCAAGCGGAGTTGTCTCAGGATTTCGCAGTGTTATGCCTACTGCGAAATCGAACTGGCGACGGACGAAAAAACGTTATTAGCGCTTCCGCCAATAAGTCGTATCGTACCCACCACAATCACCAGAATGACCGCAAGCATAACCGCATATTCGGCAATGTCTTGGCCTTCATCCTCCTGCCAAAGCCTGAGGAGATTGTTACGCATTTTGTGCTCCTTCAGAACCAGGATAGGGAAACACGATGTCCGCTATCTACCTCCGCGCGCCAATACCTGATCCGAATTGTGTCGAATTGAGGAGCTGCGAAGGAAAGCCCGCGCCTCACTCCTCGGCCCCATGATAACGCGATACATGACGGCTTTGGCGACAATTTGTTGCCCTTGCCGGTACCTGAACTCTTCAAGTAAGGCTAGTCTCTCAAAGAAATGAGCGGAAAGGTCAAGAAAAATGGAATGTGGGTTATCTAACGGTAACCCGTGGCGCTTCGTAAATCGATTCAGCGGCTCAGGACGACTGCCTGGGGGTCAGCAAACATTGTTTTCCAGCCCGGAATGGATTTTAAAGCTGTCACCAGCGGCGAATCTGGGGGCAACACCACCGTGCGAATATTCCATTTCTCCAGCAACGACTGCCAGGCGGGCCCGCGCAGGTAATACGTGGAAGCGAAATTGTTTATGAAAGAGTCGCCGTAGACATCCGCCCGGCCGTCGATGAAAACCCGATATTCGGGGTAAAGCTTCCAGATGAAATATCCGCCCCAATTGTAGTGGTTCAGCATCGGACTTGGCGGTTTGCTTTCAGCAATGAACGACGCTGCAGCCGCCGGAAACTCTCGCGCCTCGGCCTGCGATTGATGAACAATCACGTAGTGCAGCCGAACGCTGCAGAAAATCAGCATGCCAATGAGGAGCAGCCAATTAAAAATCAACTTGCTTCGGCTCAGCGATCCGATACTTGTGTCGAAAAGCCGGGCTCTGCCGCTTTGCTCCAAGCACGCCTGAATCATGCCGCTGAGAATCGGAACTGCGATCAAAACAAAGATCGGAATGTGACGAACGGATCGGAGCGCGGCGTACAGAGTCGCGGTGAGCAAGAGCAGTTCCGAGGGGCGCAACTTTTTCGGCGACAAGGCACAAAGTACCAGAATGGCGAGAATCATCAGTAGGATTGGGAAATTCTTTGTCTCATGAAAATTCGGCGAAAGCCATTCCGCGATATTCGAGAGCATGGCAGCTGAACGCAGGGTTTCGAGTGGGTACGAGTACAAACGCACACCGTACGGATTCAAGGGCACAACAGCGATACAAATTCCCGTTGTCAGGGCGATGCGCTTGAACCAGGTTGCAGGATCAAGTAAATCGCCCTGACCAAATGCCAGGTCGAGTACGTTGCCCACCAGGTACAAGACCAGGAACACAATTCCGAGTGCGTAACCGGCGTGGAGATTTACCCAAAGCAGCATCAGCGCGGGTGCCCACCACAACAAATTCGGACGGCGATAGGATTTCTCAACGATCAAAAGAAAAACGCTGGCAAGTAACAAGGTGAGCATTTGCGGGCGCACACCCCAGCTCGGAATGGACGCGACCGCGCCCCAGGCGGTGATGGCCCCTGCTATATAGGGCCGGCCCGGAGAGCGCAAGAAAACTATCCAGAATGCGGTCGCGATAACAGCGGCGAATTCGAAGATTAGCCCGCCCCAACTCGCTAGCGAATAGGTAGCGTAGATGAGGATCTGAGCCAGCCATTCGTGATCAATCCAGAGCTGACCAAATTTGCTGAATGAATATGGGTCAGTATGAAAGATCTTGTGGCCTTGCACGATAAGTTGTCCGGTGCGGAGGTGCCACCAGACATCGGGATCGGTCACGCTCCGCGCGGCCATGGTAAACAGGCCGAGCGCTAAAATGGCGACGAACAGATTGCGCGTCTGAAGACGATTCATCGATTTGGAAAGACCTGGCCAGACAGGGTATAAAATCGCCTCTTCATTGTGCAATCTTCCGCCAAATCTCCTTCGACCAAGATCGGCCTGCAGCAAATTTTGGTCGTCGTCCTCGCCGCTTTTGCCGTGCTGCATGGATGGGTTCTATGGCGAAGTTATGATTTTATCCTGCGAGGATATGAAGATTTCACCTCCTTCTACACCGCGGGGAAGATTGTGCAGCGGGGAGAAGGCGCCCGCTTATACGACCGGCAGTTGCAGTGGCAAGTGCAGCAAGAATTTGCCTCTTCCGTAAGCACTCGGAAAGGCCCGCTGCCTTATATACGTCCGCCATTTGAGGCGCTCCTATTCCTCCCGCTTGCCTATCTGTCATATCCCGCCGCGGTCACAATCTGGACGTTGATCAAGCTGATTCTCCTGATCAGCGTATTCTTTTTTCTTCCGCAAGAAAATTGGCGCCAATGGCGTTGGCTGCGCTCGCCATGGGTTCAAGGATTTTTATCGATCGGATTTCTTCCGGTTGCTTTTGACGTGGTTCAAGGACAAGATTCGATCCCTTTGTTACTGGTCGTAACTGCGGCTTTCTTTTTCCTGCGAAGGGAAGAGGATTTCCGATGGGGGGCCTGTTTGGGGCTGGGGCTATTCAAGTTTCACCTCATACTGCCTTTATTCCTGATCTTGCTCATCAAGAGGAAAACGAGAGCCATTGTCGGGTTTGCCTGCGTTGCCTCGGTGTTGTTGCTGCTCTCAATCGAGGTGGTTGGATGGTCGGGATTGGCAGGCTATCCGAAGTACCTTTGGGATTTGAATCAGTCGCCAAATCTGCTGGGGACTAACGGATTGGTAATGCCCAACCTTCGCGGATTGCTAAGCCCATTCCTGGGTGCAGGACGGGTGCCAACGCCGATACAGGTCGCGTTGTTGCTGATTTTCGCCCTCGGCATCGTGAGCATGGCCAGAATGTGGAAGGGAAAAGGACAGTCTCCGCTTGATCGAGTCGGTTTTTCTTATTGCATCTCGGTCTTGCTGCTGACGAGCTATTACACCACCAGCTACGATCTCACCTTGCTCCTTATCCCGCTCCATTTGACGGGCGGAATTCTGGCTTCCGATTCCAATCTTCGGGGATGGCCACGAAGTACGTTTGTCATGAGCGCCGGGGTGTTGCTACTCGGTCCGTTGTACTGGATGTTGGGTGTCCCCTTGATCGAATTTTATTGGATAGCTTTGGTATTGCTGGCGCTCACGGCTGCACTCGCGGGCACAGTAGTGATTCTGCAGCGACGCACGCCTTAGCTTTGCTGAAGGGGCATGAATTTCACGCGCTACAATGCTGGCGTGAAGTGGAAGACGCCTCCATTCGATATCCGCCTTTTAATAGTGTCGATGCTCATCTTCTTTTCCTTCTGGTATTGGGCCAGGCACGTTTACATTCCTGCCAATGCTTCCGAGGTACGCGCAAGGAGGCTGCCGGTGGGTAACAATTCGGATCTCTATCCGCGGTGGCTAGGCGCTCGAGAGTTGCTGCTCCACGGTCGCGATCCTTACAGTTCCGAGATCACACGCGAAATCCAGACAGGGTTTTACGGCCGCCCGCTCGACCCGGAGAACAAAACGGATCCGCGAGCTCAGGAAGCTTTCGTTTATCCATTGTGGGTCGTATTGCTGGTGGCACCCACGGTCACTCTGAAGTTCGCGTCTGCTATCACAATATTTAGATGGATCCTGGTGGGCAGCATCGGTCTCAGCGCAATGCTTTGGATGAACCTCATGGGCTCGCGGCTTCGCCCCCTGCTCGTCTGTTCGGTAGTGTTATTCGTGTTCAGCAGCCTCCCGTTTCTGGTCGAGTACTACCAGCAAAATCTCACTGCAGCAGTGATTCTGTTTGTCGCCCTGTCGGCGTTCTGCGTCGCGCGGCGTCAGTTGATTCTAGGCGGATTTTTTCTCGCAGTCGCTACCATGAAGCCCGACACGACCGGTCTTCTCATCTTGTGGCTGTTAATTTGGGCAGTGGCAAGATGGAGAGATCGTCAGCGAATGCTGTGGAGCTTTGCGGCGACGCTGACAGGACTGTTCGCCGTCTCGGAGACGTTACTTCCTCATTGGATCGGGCGTTTCATCGCAGGGATCCGCGAATATCCAACCTACGGTACGGCTCCGAACGTCTCTCAGTTGGTCTTCACACCGGTTCTGGGGACAGTCATCTCTCTGTTTTTGGTGCTTTTGCTTGTAGTGCTTTGGTTTCTTTGGAGAACAGAGGCGGCCACCAGCCCTCAGTTTCGCTGGTCCCTTGCGTGGACGTGTATAGTTACGCTTGCGATCATTCCAAAAATCGCCTTCTACAATCAGCTTTTGTTGATTCCGCCATTACTGGCATTGTCAACCGAGTATCGAAACATACAAAAGGACAGAGTCGTTTTGCGCGCATTGGCGAGTGCGCCTTTTGCATGCCTGCTTCTGCACTGGCTTATGGCTATGGTGTTAAGCATGGCGTCCATGCTCGGCCAGGGTTCACTGATACTGTTTTTCACGCCCGAGCTTCCGGACCACATTTTTCTGGCAGTGGCGCCGCTTACCCTCATCGCGGTTGTCAGCGTTGGTTTCTTCTCATCTGTGACTGGATCGCTTTCCAATTTGCGATCCGTTGGCGAGGCCACATAGTGCGCACTCTGGAACGCACGGGATTGTTGCCAGCTCGGGCTCCGGCTGCCGGCATGTGGTTTTACGTCCAGCATGTGATGGTCGCGCACCAGCTTACTGTGCCGTGCGGCACGACATACCACGTGGCAATCTCTCCGATCTGTATCCTCGGTTGCCCCGACAAAAATTCCCATAGTGCCTAGCGATATAGGGAATGCGTCCCTTCTAAAGCCTGAGTTTATCGCAACAACGCTGCTACACTGGAATGCTCCTTGGGCTGGTCTTCCCTGATTCTGGCTTTCCATCATGCTCAGGAAACTGCCGAAAACAGCGCTACTCTCTGCTTACCTTGCAGCAATGCTGTTTCTCGACCTCTGGATTCTGGCCCATGCGTGGGGCGACATTACCCGTGGTCTACCCGATTTTACGATCTTCTATACGGCTGGGAAGATACTCCAGATGGGCCGCGCGCCGGACCTGTATGACAACAGTCTCCAGAAGGAGGTTCAAGAAGCGGTCACGCCCGTCGGGTTTGAAAAACGAGGTTTGCTTCTTCCGTATAATCATCCTCCTTTTGAAGCGGTTCTCTTTCCACCGTTGAGCCATCTTTCGTACCTCGCTGCGTATCTGACTTGGGTTGGTCTGAACATCCTTTTGCTTGTGTGGCTGGCGCTAAAATTGCGCAGGGTAGTTCTACCCATCGGGCGTCTTCCGGCTTATCTATGGCTTTTGGCGGCTCTTACCTTCCATCCGATCTTTATCGCCTTGCTACAAGGCCAGGATTCCATCCTCCTGCTGGGTTGCTTTACGCTGGCATACCTATGCTTACTGCGCCGTGCTGATTTCCGGGCCGGCGTATGGCTAGGATTAGGCTTGTTCAAATTCAACCTTATATTGCCATTCGCATTGCCTCTGCTTCTCGTGAACCGCAAAAAGTTGGCCGCTGGTTTTCTATCGGTCGCGCTAGCCCTGCTCTTATTGAGTGTCGTTGTTTTCGGGTGGCGTATTCTGCTCATTTATCCCGCATACGTTTGGAGCGCGGAGCACGAGAAAGCCTATCCGTGGAATCGACCCTCGGTTCATCCTCCCAACCTTCGAGGTTTGTCATACGCGTTTACGAGCGATCCGTTGCTGGGCAGAAGTGTGCTGGTTCTGTTGTCCGCTGTGGTTTTGTTCGCCATAATTTTGGTCTGGCACACTCTACCTTCGCGATCTGGCTCGCTTCAGCGAGCATTCGCTATTGGCATTCTAGGTGCCGTGCTGCTGAGTTTTCACGTCTTCATTCACGACCTCAGTGTTTTGCTGTTGGCGCTGGTCGCGGTTGTGGAATATCTGTCTCATCGTCCGATCTTCGAGCGGTGGGTCAAAGTGAGCTTATATAGTTGCATGGCAATTCTGTTTTGCAGCCCTCTCTACCTGCTCCTGTTTTTCCGATTCCGACGATTGGAGTGGATGGCCCTTATTCTCTTGGTACTCTTTGTCGTGCTTGTGTGGGATGCGCTGAGACCGCAAGGCGAGGCCAGAGAGGGAAGCGCCGTTGCCGTCAGTTTCTGACATTGCCCATGAGGCGGATTTAGGCAACCGCTCGTGGAGCGCGCTCGCGAGCGGAAGTCCGTGCCCCCGAGAATGCTGAAATATAGCTCCAAGATCGGCATTGCCGCCGCCCTTTTGTTTGCGGCAAGCATGTGGTTTTATATGCAGCGCGTTCTGATCACGCATCAGGAAGCCGAGGCTGCGACCCACGATATCCCGCGCGGCAATCTCTCCGACCTTTATCCGCGCTGGCTGGGAGCGCGCGAGTTACTGTTGCGCCACCGTGATCCTTACAGCCCCGAAATTACCCGCGAAATCCAAATTGGCTATTATGGCCGCGCCCTTGATTCGCACCGCGCTTACGATCCGATCGATCAACAAGCCTTTGCCTATCCTGTTTACGTCGTTTTCCTGCTTGCACCGGCAGTATTCCTACCCTTTTGGATGGTTCAGATTGGGGCGCGATGGTTCCTCGCCGTTTTGACCGCCGCGACCGTGCTGTTTGCGTTGCGTGCTCTCCGCTGGCGACCTTCGGTCGCGAAGATAGCAATCATTGTCATTCTGGTGATGGGCAGTTTTCAGTCCATCCAAGGAATCAAGCTGCAGCAGTTGAGCCTTTTGGTCAGTGGGTTGCTTGCGGCGTCGGCCATGTTGCTCGTCGGAGGCCAGTTCGTGGTGGCCGGTATTCTGATGGCCCTGGCGACCATAAAACCACAGCTTGCCTTACCGTTGACGGTAGCCATTTTATTTTGGGCTCTTCACAATTGGCGATTGGGACGGAAGTTTATATTCAGCTTCGCCGCCACGATGATGGCCCTGTTTATCGGGAGTGAAGCAATCTTGCCGGGCTGGATCGGCGAATTTCGCGCCGCCGTTATCGATTATCGTCGCTACAACAACGGCGCCGGATCTATCCTCGACCTCCTTTTTGGGTCTGCTTTCGGAAAACTTTTGACCTTTGCCGTAATCATTGCGGTGGCTTTTATCTGTGGGAGGGCTCGCAATGTGTCCAACGATGATCCCATTTTCGGACGGACCATTGCTCTCATTCTGGCGGCCACGGTCGCCATCACACCCAAGGCAGCTCCATATAATCAAGTGCTATTGATAATCCCGGTTTTGTTGATCGTCCAATGTGCGTCCCAACTATGGGCCGGGAGTTTCTTGTCGCGCAGTTGCTTCGTGATTGCTACGCTTCTCTTTTCCTGGCCTTGGCTGGCGGCGTTAGCGATCACCGTCGCCTCGCTTTTCTTGCCTGCTCCAGAATTACTGAAGGCATGGTCCTTGCCCATTTACACCAGTCTTCTGATCCCGCTGATCGTGTTTGTGGAGGTGACATTTGTGTGCAGCAAATTAAACTTCAGCAGCAGAGGTTGGTGATCCGTGGTCACGCAATGGCGGCCTGAATTTGCATTCCTTCGCTGCTCGCGTTACGCTTCTCACGGCTATAGAATCTTTCGGAGGACGGAATGAGCCTGAAGGTTGAGACCCGCCAAGTGGATGGCGTCACCGTGGTTTCGTGTCACGGCCGCATCGTGCTGGGGGAAGAATCTGCCGGCATGCGCGATACTCTGAAGCGAGCGTTGACCTCCTCGAAACATTTGGTGCTCGACCTTTCCGGAGTCAGCTACATTGACAGCAGTGGGTTAGGAACGTTGGTGGGCGTTTATTCCTCGGCTCGCGGCACGGGTGCGGATATTAAACTTGCGGGATTGAACCAGCGCCTGCGCGATCTACTACAGATCACAAAACTAGTCACCGTATTCGAGGTCTACGACACCGTGCAGCAGGCGATTGCGGCCTGGAAACAGCAGCGCGGATAAGCCGCTTTTGCCGTTGCAACCTCGGATCAATCGCAAAAGAAATCATCCTTCCCCCTTTTCACCGATGTTCGATCCTGTCATTATTCTTGTATCCTCTTATGGTTAGCGCCATGAGATGGGTTGCGCGCTATGGCCTTTCAATCCACAATCATCACGCCGCCGGAACCGGGCTCGGGAGTGTTCCCGACGCTCATCTTCGTTCAGGGGAATGAGCAGCGCGTGATTGCGCTCAACCATAGCCCTTTCACTGTCGGTCGCAAAGTTGATAAAGATCTGGTGATTGCGGATCCACGCGTCTCCCGCGACCATGCGTTAATCGTCTCGGAGAATGGCAGGTTTGCTGTCGTCGATCAGGGCAGCAAGCACGGGACGTTCGTCAACGGTGAGCGGGTGCAGCGCAAAACTCTGGAGCGTAACGATCGCCTGGAGTTTGGTGTGCGCGAAGTCACGTATGTGATTTTTAACCCACAACACGCGACCACCAATTCCGCCCGCGAATTTCTGAGCCAGATTTCGGTGATGCACATCTCCGATGAGACCACCGATCTGGAGAAATTGACCCTCTTCCTGCAAGCCGCCCGTAAGCTGAACACCATCGGAGTGCTGGACGAAATTCTGATGACGCTGCTCGACGTGACATTGAAGCTCACCCGCGCCGAGCGGGCGTTCGTCTTCATGAAGAATGATCATGGGGAGTTGAAGCTGGCTGCGGGACGCAACTCCAAGGGCGAACCGCTGCTCGAAGACACCACGATTTCGCACTCCATTCTGGAGGATGCGCTCAAGTCGAACTCAGAATTCGTTCTCACTGATACCAGCCGATCGGCCGATCTTGCCGGCCGCAAGAGCATCGTTGCTTATGATCTCCGGACCGTGATTTGCGTTCCCTTGCGCAAGCCCCAAGTACAAACTGCTCCTCAAGCCGAGGGTCAGCCAGCGCCATCGTCCGGCGAAGCTATGGGAGCGTTGTACGTCGATTCGCGCTTTGCTTCGCGTGACATCTCAAGTGTGAGCAACGACATTCTGCACGCGATTGCGACCGAAGCGGCCTCGCTGATCGAAAACGCTCGGTTGGTGCAAGCGGAAGAGTCGGCGCGCCGCTATCAGCAGGAACTTTCGATTGCGGCCTCGATTCAGCAGCGGCTGATGGCCGTCACCATCCCTGAAGTCCCATTTGCGCGGCTTGGCGGACGCAATCTTTCCTGCAAAGAGATTGGCGGCGATTTCTTCGATGCCGTCAACACCAAAGACGGTCTAGCAGTTGTTCTGGCGGACGTTAGTGGTAAAGGAGTCTCCGCGGCGCTGCTGGCATCAACCTTGCAGGGCATGATCTATTCGCAGCTGGCGGCTGGTATGCCGCTGGTCGAAATTGTTAGCGGTGTCAACCGCTTCTTCACGCACAAGCACATTGGAGAAAAATACGCGACGGTAATTCTGGCGCGCGTCCGCAGCGATGGCGAGTTGGAGTATGTAAATTGCGGCCACGTTCCGCCGCTGATCGTTTCCGGCGGTGAGGTCGAGCGCCCATCCCATGGAAATCTTCCGGTTGGGCTTTTGCCAGATGCGGAATACGGCAGTGCGAAAGTGCAGCTCAAGGCGGGCGACCGTCTGATTCTAGTTACCGATGGAGTTACGGAAGCAGAAAATGCGCGTGCAGAATTTTTCGAGGATTCGCGACTGGAACTCGCCGCGCGATCCGGCGGATTGGACGATATCTTTTCGGCGATCTCTAAATTTTGCGCCGGCAATCCCTTGAGTGACGACTGCACGGTAGTTGAGTTGTCTTACACCGGCTAGAAACACATTTCTTGTTGAGGCCATTTCCTGATCGCACCGCTGCTAAGATAGCCGCTAATGTCTGCTCTCCGTCGCTGGTTTCGTGATCCCTTATTTCTTCTCTGCCTCGTCGCCGGGTTAGGTGCCTTTGCAGTGCAATCGGGCGAGCTTGGCACCAGCGACACCATGCATCGTCTGCAGACGACGCACTCCTGGTGGACCTCAGAACCTGCCGTCTTTCCGGACGAATATCCCGAGTTCGGAGTTCATGGCCGAGGCGGCAAGCTCTATGCTTGGTACGGCATCGGACAATCCCTCTTGTTGCTGCCTGCCGATGTTGTCGGAACCTACATCGAGAAACTTTCCTGGTTCGACAATTACAACGGCAATGACCCGAGTGTTCGCGATATCTTCGTCACCTACACGACGAACGTTGTGATCAACGTTTTCACCGCGCTCATCTGCTTTCGATTTCTCAGCTTGCTTGGTTTCAGCATGAGGCAGTCCGTCTTTGGCGTGCTGGCCTTACTCTTTGCCACTACTCATCTCCATTACACGCAGAACATGACGGAGAACAACTACATTATGCTGCTCACTCTGGCCGGACTTACCTGGCAATATCAATGGCTGAAGACTGGGAATCGGCGCGCGCTGGTTCTGGGTTCAACGGCTCTCGGGCTTAACCTGCTGACGCGTTTGACCACGGTCTTGGATCTGATAGCTGTAGCAATTTTCATTCTGCTCGTTCTCTGGTTTGAGCGCGCTGAGAACCTCAGATGGCGGATGCTCTCATATTACAGAGCCGCTTTGCCAATCTATGCCGTCTTTCTGTTTCTTGACCGGTTGTATCAGTGGTACCGCTTTGGGTCATTCTTCAATACCTACGCGTCGGTGACGGCCAAGGAATTTCGCTCGCTCAATCCGTTGTTGCCCCCAAACTATCCTTGGGAGACGCCGTTTCATGTGGGATTTCTGGGGCCACTGATCACGGCGGAAAAATCGATCTTTTTGTTCGATCCACTCCTCTTGCTCACGATGCTGATGGCGATCATGTTCTGGCGGCGCTTCACTCCCGCGGTCAAGGCATACCTGGTTGCGGGTCTGTTTTTATTGTTGGCGTACATCTGCTTCTACGCCAGATACACGGTATGGAGCGGAGATTTTGCCTGGGGAGATCGCTACGTTTCCACAGCGGCCGAATTGGGGGCGTTCATCTCCGTGCCCTTGCTGCTGCGCTATCGGAAGGATGTCGGAAGATACTTGTTTGCGGGCAGTGTTGTGCTGATTGTTGCCAGCGTGGTCATCCAGATCGCGTCGCTTGCCTTCTGGCTTCCCCTCGAAATCTACCAGATGGAGACGCTTGGCCATCCTACTGTCGTCATTTTTCTTCGCCTGAAGAACATCGTGGCATTTGCTCTCGGAAAAATGGACGCGTGGGGTCTGAACAATCATGCCATGACGGAAGACCCCTGGGACTACGTCCACATCACCACGTGGAACTTCCTTCCATTTCTTTTGCGGCACGTCGGTGTGGTTTCGAACTGGGTTGTGAAAACAACGTTCGCGATATGGATCGCTGGCCTGGCCGCATTCGTCGCCGTTTTCGCCCGGTTATGGAGAGCTATACCTGGTGACACGCCGGGCGAATCACCGGATACGCGATTGCGTGGCTATGAGAGCGCGTTGAAGACAGGCTAGCGGAAAGCGAGATGTTTGCCGCGACTTAGCGTTATTCTGATCGCAGAGACGCAATGGATCCTCTCATCAAGACTGACGCATTCACTCGCCAGCGACAAAGCATGGTCGACGAACAATTGCGCGCTCGCGGAATCCATGATCAGCGCGTCTTGACAGCCATGGCTTGCGTTCCACGCCACGAGTTCGTCGCGGAGGAATATTGGAATCAGGCGTACGAAGATCATCCGCTTCCCATCGGAGAAGAGCAGACGATTTCGCAGCCCTATATTGTTGCAATCATGCTGCAAGCGCTGGAACTCAGCGGAACTGAGACTGTTCTCGAAGTTGGAACGGGCTCGGGCTATCAGGCGGCGGTGCTGGCAGAACTGAGCAGACAGGTTTACACGATCGAGCGACACCCTTCACTAGCCCGGTCGGCCGAGGCCGTTCTGCAGCGATTGGGATACAGCAACGTAGCTGTGCAGGTTGGTGACGGTAGCCAGGGGTTTCGGGAACACGCGCCTTACGATGCGATCGTCGTTTCGGCGGCTGCTCCCCGGATTCCGCCATCGCTGTTCGAACAATTGCGCGAAGGCGGGCGCATGGCGATTCCGGTAGGACCTGCCTATGCGCAGGAATTCCAGTTAGTGGGGAAAGAATCCGGCGAAATGGCGATCAGAAAACTCGAAGGCTGCCGCTTTGTACCACTGATTGGATGCCAAGGCTATCCCGAAGGCGGGTAGTTTCAGGCAGCCTCGCGTCCGGTACAATCTTTTTGGTGGCTGTCCTCCGTAATCTGCGCGTAACTCTGGAGATGATCAAATGGGAGCACTCGGTGTTTGTGCTTCCGTTCGCTCTCTGCGGTGCTATGCTGGCCGCGCACGGTTGGCCGAATGCTCATACGTTGATTTGGATTGTTGTAGCGATGGTAGCCGCGCGCTCGGCTGCGATGGCGTTCAATCGTCTTGCCGATGCCTCGATTGACGCGGCGAATCCCCGCACCCGAACCCGTGCTCTACCCGCAGGCACACTCACGCCAACGTTTGTAGCGACGTTCGTGGTGATTTCGTGTGTGGTTTTCGTTGTCGCCGCCTGGCGACTGAATCACTTGTCATTGATGCTTTCTCCGGTTGCGCTAGCGATCATTCTTCTCTATTCCTTCAGCAAGCGCTTTACCCGATGGTCCCATTTGATTCTAGGCTTCGCTATGGGGATTGCGCCGTCCGCGGCGTGGATCGCAGTCCGTGGCTCGCTTGATCCGCGAATCTTGCTGCTGACCGCGGCGGTGACCTTTTGGGGCGGCGGCTTCGACGTTTTATATGCGTGCCAGGATTACGATTTCGACCGCCAGAGTGGGCTGCACTCGGTCCCGCGTTATGTTGGAATTGCCAACGCGCTGTGGATTGCGCGGTTGTTTCACCTGTCGATGGCGCTGCTGCTGGTCAGTCTTGTGGTCGTCTTCGGGTTGGGAAAACTGGCCATCGCAGGAGTTGTCTTCGTGGCTTTCCTGCTCACCTATGAGCATTCCCTCGTCTCGCCGACTGACCTCTCCAAGCTCAATGCCGCGTTCTTCACCATGAACGGCGTGATTTCCGTGGTGTTCTTCCTTTTTGTTGCCGGCGACTTGCTTCTGAGACGCTAAGTGATTGACTTGACTGGAACTAAGCTGCTCGATAATAATTAGACATCGGCCTAATTAAGCGATCATCTAACAAAGTGGGAAATGAGTAGCAATCAACCATTCAAGGCGATCAGCGACCCGACAAGGCGAGAGATTCTGGGCCTGTTGCGCCACGGGGAAAAAACTGCGGGAGATCTCGCTGAGCATTTCGATATGACCAAGCCGTCGATGTCCCATCATTTTGCGGTATTGAAAGAAGCGGACCTGATCACCAGCCGGCGTGAAGGTCAACAAATTTGGTATGGGCTGAACACGACGGTCGTGCAGGATGTTCTGGCTTGGGCGATGGATCTGATTGGGGATGGCAAAAAGCGCGGAGGAAGCGATGACAGCGAATAAATACTATCTGGTTTGCGTGTTGCTGATTTTGGCGGCGTTGCTGGCCACAGTGGCCGTGTATCCGCAACTTCCCGAGCGCGTTGCCACGCATTGGGGAATTGATAATCGGCCGAATGGTTACAGTCCAAAGTGGGCGCTGTTCTTGATCGGTCCTGGCCTGATGATGCTGCTTTTGGTTTTGTTCCGCTTTCTTCCGTGGCTTTCGCCAAAACAGTGGGAGGTTGATTCATTTCGCAGTACGTATTTGCAAGTCATGCTGATCGTCATCGCCCTGATGGGCTACCTGTATGGTGCGACGTTGTGGGCGGGAATGACCGGTTCAGCCAATGTTGGCCGCGCAATCGTTGGCGGCGTGTGTTTACTGCTGGCTCTGCTGGGCAATCTTCTTGGAAAAGTTCGCCGCAACTTCTACATCGGCGTTCGCACCCCCTGGACCCTGGCCAACGAACGAGTGTGGAACGCGACCCATCGTTTTGCGGCAAAAACATTCGTGGTCGGCGGTCTTACGGGGCTGGCGCTGACCCTGGTTGGATTCCAGGGCTGGCCGGTTCTCGCGGTCCTGCTGGCCGCGCCTCTGATACCAGCAGCTTATTCTTTGTTCTTTTATAAGCAGCTCGAACGACGCGGTCAGTTGTAACTTTTATTTACTCGTTTTCACGAGCACTCACACCGTCGCGGGCAGTTCCAAGAAATCCCGACTTCCCACGGCCGTCTCTTGCGGGAGCAGTTCCACATGTACGTGGTACTGCCTGCCTCGCAAGGCAGTTGCGCAGGCGTCCAGCGTCCGCTGGATGTGTTCTTCCGTATGGCTTGTCATCAGCATGAAGCGCACGATGGCCTCGCCTCGAGCCACTGCGGGAAAGCGAACTGCCGACGCGAAGACACCCTCCTCTTCGAGCACGTGCGAGACATGGTCCACTTCTTCGTCGTCACCAATAAACCAGGGCACAATGTGTCCTTCACCTCGAATATCGCAGCCCAGACTGCGAAGTCCATGGCGTAGCATTTCGGCGTTTTCGAGCACTCGGTGTCTGCGCCATGACTCTTCGGCGGCAGTAGCGAGAGCTTGGGAGACGGCAGCGGGAATGCCCGCCGGCAGCGTGCCGCTGAAAACGTATCGGCGCGACGAAATGCGCAGGTAGTTCATCAGTTCTCTCGGACCGGCGATATAGCCCCCGCGGACTCCAAGGCCCTTGGCGGTGGATCCGAGCCAGAAATCGACACGATCCTCCACGCCCAGCATTTCAGGCGTGCCGCGTCCGGTGTCGCCGAACACGCCCGTGCCGTGGGCGTCGTCTACGAAGAGCATGGCGTCGAATGCCTCGCACAGGTCGGCAATCTCTATCAGCGGGGCAACCCGGGCGCTCATGGAAAAGTAACCATCCGTGACTACAAGCTTGCGTGGGTGAGAGCTGCGGCTCAGCAACTGCGCCAGGTGCTCGACGTCACAGTGGCGATAGATGTAGGTCTTGTCCGGTTTCGCCAGCCGCACCGCATCTAGGATCGAAGCGTGGTTCTGGCTGTCGACGAAAACGGCACAGGACCCCAATTGGTCGGCCGGGACATTGAGGATGGGAAGCAACGGTGGATTGACAACGGCCGTGATGACGCCGGCCGAAGCATCAGAAACCGCATTGAAAAAGATGGCTGCTTCTTCGCCCATGAAGCCCGCAATGTCCTCCTCGACCTGCCGGTGGACGGCGGTATAGCCGGAGATAATTCCCGAACCAACCGTGCCGGCGCCATACCGCTGCGTCGCGTGCTGAAAAGCGCTGATCACGTCAGGATGGCTGGCGAGACCCAGGTAGTTGGGTGAACAGATGAGAAGAGCGTTCCGGCCCTGCAGCACAATCTCTGGGTCGGTTGGGCAACCGGAGATAGTTCGGATGTCGGGGTAGATATCTGGCGTCGCATCCGTCAGTACCTTCAGGAAACTGTTTTCCAGCTTTTCACGTCGCATGCCTGTGTCCTCCAATATCGAAGTGAGGAGGTCACCGCTTGCTTTCCCCCTCACTTAGGTAAGCGACACTTTCCGGCGGATTCCCTCATCCGGATATGCAAGGATCGGCTTCTCTGAAAAAAGCGTGTCAGCGAAAGAGCGATGGGGGCTTGGATGAGTGTTGAGAGTGGTCTTTGAGACCGGTATAAACACCACGACCAAGAGAGCTTAACTCAGAAATGGCAGGATTGGTGCGCAATCTACTCTGATTTCGGTTTGGTGCTCGCGTTAGCCGAAGCCCCCAACTTCCGCAAGCGATCGCGCGCCTGTAATGCTTCATTGCTGTGTGGATAACGCTGGATCACGTGGCGAAGTTCGGTAATGCCCTCATCATTTTGCCCAAGCTCGATCAGAGCCAATCCTTTCTTGAGATCGGCCGAAGGCGCCTTGTTGCCTGTGGGGAAATTCTGTAGGACTTGATCGTAATTCTTGACTGCGCCCTGAAAATCGCCTTCCTTGTAGTTCATTTCTGCGAGATAGAAGAACGCATTTCCGGCCAGGTCGGTGGTTGGATAGAACTTTACATAGTCGGAAAATTCCTGCTTTGCGAGATCGTTTCTGCCGGCGTTGTAATCTCGCAGGGCATTTTTATATAGGACGTCGGGCGGCGGGGCCTGGGCTAGTGCCTGCTGCTGTGCCTGCGCTGCGGCTTGGGCGGCCGCTTGGTTCTGCTGCGTGGCCTGAAGATCTTCCAGTTGCTTGCTGACCTTGGCCAAGCGTGCCTTCAATTCGTCGATCGAGTCGTTGAGCGCCTGGATCTGGCCGGAGAGTTGGTCCACTTTGGCGCCGTTATCGGTCTGTAACTTCTCTAAACTTCCCTGCAAAGCCGTGATCGAGGCCGCCACCTTGTTCATACTGTCGGTGTTCTGGTCCATCAGGCTCTTCATCACGCCCATGCGCTCGTCAAACGACTGCTGCATCTGCGCGATTCGATCCTGCAGGTTCTGGACCTGGGTCTGCAATTGGATCATCTCTTTGCTCACACCCCAGGCGGGTGCGCTGAGGAAAAGAGCGATGACGGCTGTAATGAGGACTGCGTTTCGCTGAATTCGCATAAGGTTTTCCATTTGGATGCGGAAGTTACGACGCGAGCTTACGCCGATCGGGAACTTCCCAGCAGCAGGATAGCGCGTTCCAGACACAGTTGTCCTGCGGAGGTAAGCGGCGTGGGCGCGTCGCCGAAATTGTGGTGGGGTGCGGAACTCTCCGCACCCCAACCGGAGTGATTACTTCTGATAGACAAAATGGCCACGGCGGTTCTGCTGCCAGCACTCCTCATTGTGCTCGGTGCAAAAGGGTTTTTCTTTGCCGTAGCTGATGGTCTTGATGTTGTCGGCACTGACGCCGCCCTGCACCAAGGCATTCTTGACAGCGTTGGCGCGGCTGTCGCCGAGCGCCAAGTTGTACTCCGTCGAACCGCGCTCGTCGCAGTGTCCCTCCACCGTGAAGTGAATGTCGGGATGCTGTTTGAGGAAGTCGATGTCGCCCTGCATAGCGCTTTGTTGGTCGGCGCGAACATCGGACTTGTCGTAGTCGAAGTAGATGTCCTTTACGTTTTGCGCGAACAACTCTTCTTCGCTAGGCGACGGCGGTGGCGGCGGTGGTGGCGGCGGAGCAGTCACGGTAACGCGCGCCGTGGCTGTTTGAGTTCCGCCAGCTCCTTTGGCCGTCAGAGTATAAGTCGTCGAGTCGGTCGGAGTGACTTGCTGCGAGCCGGTGGCCTGGACAGCGCCGATGCCATCGATACTGATGTCGGTAGCATTGCTGGTCTGCCAACTCAACGTCGTGGATTGACCCTTCTCAACTGTGTTGGGATTGGCCGTGAGCGAAGCCGTCGGTGCGGCCGGTGGTGGCGGCGGCGGTGGCGGCGGCGGTGGTGTTTTCTTATGACATCCGGCGAGCAACAGAACGGCGGCCAGAGTAACGGTGAGCGTGATCCACTTCAAGCGTGCGTGCTTCACTTTTCCTCCCTGCAAAGTGCGCGCGTCAAGCGTTGCGCGCCTGGATTCGATCCCGGCGGAATAGCAAGAAATCGTCCGGGCTTAAACTACCCTAAAGACAACGCCAAATAATGATTCAGATTGACAGAAACAATCTACTACTTCCAGCTCCAGTTTGGCTGGGTATTACTTCCGCTAACAGTCAGCTGCTTCTGATTCGTGCCGTCGGCCAGCATGGTCCAGATCTGCTCGCTCCCCGAACGGCTGGACTGAAACACGACATGCCGTCCATCTGGCGACCAGGACGGAAAATCATTCTTTCCTCCGTCGTGGGTCAGTTGCACGAACTGCTTGCTGGCAATATCCATCAGATAAATATCCCAGGCTCCCGGCGCTCCCGGCCCGTAATGGCGAATCCAGGAGATTGCCAGAAACTGGCCATTCGGTGACCAAGCAGGAGACACAGCATATCCTTGATCGGTCATTCTCTGGACGTTCGTGCCATCACTGCCCATGATGTAAATCTGCGGCAAGTCGGTGCGGCCGCTGACCCAGGCAATCTGCGCCCCGGTTTTCGGATTCCACACCGGGGAAACGTCGGGCATTTTGTAATTGGTCAGCCGCTTCAAATTCGTCCCCGACTGATCGACCACATAAATGTCGGGGTCGCCGCTGCGAGAGGATGAGAACGCCAGCTTGCTGCCGTCGGGCGCCCACGCCGGAGAAAGATTGGTGCCGCCAAAACGAGGGAAGGTCAGCAGGCGGTTCAAATCCATCGAGTACATCAAAATTTGCCAACCCGACTTGGTCAGCGAACTGAATGCAAGGCGAGTGCCGTCGGGTGAAATCCGTGGTGAAAGCGAAATCGAGCCAAGGTGCGTCACTTGCCGCTGATTTTCGCCGTCATAATCCATGACCCAAATCTCTTTGTGTCCGGAGCGATTGCTCACGAAGAAGATCTGGCTTTCTGCGATGCCAGGAATGCCGCCGCCCAGGCGGAAAATGATTTCGTCGGCAAATTTGTGCGCGGTGCGGCGGGCCGCATCGGTGGTGGGCGCGTCGGTATACTGCTTGCCCAACACTTGCGGCGAGCTGATGTTTTTAACGTCATACAACCAGCCTTGCACCGTGAGGCTAGTGGCGCTGGCGCCAAGATTCCCGAATGCCATCATGGCGGCGTTGGGCGGCGGAGAGTTCCACAGATCGAAGCGCACGTCCGGGGGGGAGCCGATCGGGCCGACCGGATAAAAGCTCTTCGAAACCATGTCGAAGATGCCGGCGTTGTCCAAATCATTCCACAACGTGTCGTTGAACACTTTGAGAAGATCGGCATTGCGGGGATCCTGAGTGGAAGCTTTGAAGTCGGGAACGGCGAGGCGGATCTTTTCTACCCCTAAACCCGTGCCGGTTTTGATCCAATCCTGGGCCGCGGATGAAAGTCCAAACAGTAGAGTGACAACAAAGATGACAAATAATTGCGCGATTTTGTGATGAATAGGCTTCGTAATCTTAGTCACTTTATACTTGTGCCATGGATCCAATTTATATCGTATGACGACCCAAACCAAAGTTCAAGATAAACTTAAATACATCCCGATACGATATGATGCAAATCGTTCATCTCCAGTTCCATCTCATTTCAAAACTACCGTTTGTAATCAAACCAGAATTCCACAGACACTTTATTACCCGGGTAATCGGAAGGTAACGGACCAAAGGTGTCAATGCGCTGCAGGGCCCTCATCGCCGATTGATCGAGCGATGGCACGCCGCTGGATTGTTCAATTGCAACGTTGCGCGGGCTGCCATCACGCGCAATGTCGAACGTCAAGTAGACTCGCCGCGCCTCGGTAATCCCCGGATCCACTTCATACTTCAACCAGTTTTCGGAAACTTTTTGCTGCACCACGCGAACGTACCATGCATAGCGGCTGCCGAAATCACCTCCGCCGCCGGTGAAACCGAAACCGCCCTTGGCGCCGCCTACATTAAAAACGCCATATGGTCCGCTGACCGGACCGCCTTCGCCAAAAGGCACAACGTTATTCGCTTCTTCCACGGGTTGCGGTTCCGGCTTGCGCTTCGTGGGATTCGGCTTGGGTTTTGGTTTCGTCTCTTTGCCAGGAATCGGAATCGCTTCCGGCTCCGGTGCTTGTTCTTGTGCTTTGGGCAACGATTCCGTCAGCCCCTTCGATTCGTTTGCCAAAATGTTCTGGGTCTGCACCGGATTTGCCGGGAGTGGAACCGTGTTTACCAGAGTCACTCCGATGGCGTCGCCACCGCCGCCCGCTCCCCAAGTCTCGCGGTGTCCTGCGGGAATGACGACGGCGTAAAGAACGATGAATCCCGCCACCGCGAGATGGAGCGCGACCGACCAGCCCAGGTTTCGGCCCCAGCGCTCATGCTCAAAGAAAATGTCAGTGCTGGCTTCCATGAGTTTGCAGTGGCTGGGTCACGATGCTGACGTTGGTGATTCCCGATTGCTTCACGGCGTCCATCACCGTCGCGAAGGCGCCGAAAGGAACGTCTTCGTCAGCACGGACGAAAATCGACTGATGCTGCGGATCGCGGATCTTCTGCCGCAACCGCGACGCAATTTCATTGATGTTGATGGGATCGTTCCCCAGAAACACCCGCTGCTGCTTGTCAATGCTGATAACTAACCGCTCTTCGGTAATCTCTTTTACCGTGCGCGTTTTGGGAACATTGACTTCGATCCCCGACTGCAAAATCGGCGCCGTGACCATAAAGATGATGAGCAAGACAAGCACTACGTCGACCAGCGGCGTGATATTGATGTCGGCAATAGCGCTCTGAGTGCGGCCATTGGAAGCGGTAAACGCCATTATCGACGCACCTCTTGAGGCGGCTGTGTTCGTTCGATTGCATTCATCATTTCAAGAGCGAAATCGTCCCCTCGCGCGGCGAAGCCGCGAATCGAACTGCCAATCAAGTTATAGGCGATGACTGCAGGAATGGCGGCCGCCAGCCCGGCTGCAGTCGTGATGAGTGCTTCGGAGATGCCGGGTGCGACGGCGCGCAGCGTTGCGGCACCAGCCGTTCCCAATCCATGGAACGCGTCAATAATGCCCCATACCGTGCCGAACAGACCGACGAACGGGGTCACGGCTCCAGTGATTGCCAGCCAGGGCAAATTACGCTCGAAGCGGGTTAATTCCTCGGAGTTGGCGATCTGCATGGCACGCTGAATCGCCACAGGATTGTTGGCGACCCCCGTGGGATTTCCGCCTTGCTTGCGCAGTTCCTCGAACCCGCCGAGGAACACCGCGACCAGAGGACTCGGCTTGAACTGCTCGGCGACCGTGGCCATATCCTGCAAGCGCTGGGCCTTGCGAAATGCTCGCACGAAGCGCCCACTTTGCACGCGTGCCCGCCGCAACAAGCCCCACTTGGAGAGAATCACGGCCCAAGAGATCACGCTGAAGAGCAAAAGAATCAGCAGGACCGCTTTGGCGACCACTCCAGTTTCCGCCACTAAGTCGACGATCTCGCCGCCGACCAGACAAGTCAGCAATGAAGGAAGATGCATTTTTTCGGGGAAAAACCTCTCGTCAGATTATAGACGAAGAAAACGGCGCCTCAGGGCGGTGCACCCCATGGATCAATAGGGATTTCATTGTAGCTTTCAATTTGGCTCGTAAATCGTTGCGAGGCCAAACGGCTTTCGTGCTATTCTCGCTCCAATCTCGCACGCCAGGAAAATCGGTGCTCTCGGAGTTGCGGCTCGAAAACTACGCCGTCATTGACAGTGTCGAAGTGGAGTTCGCGATTGGCTTGAATCTGCTGACCGGCGAAACCGGCGCCGGCAAATCCATTCTGATTGACGCTTTAGCTTTGTTGCTCGGCGAGAAAGCTTCCACCGACGTGATCCGTTCCGATGCCGAGCGCGCTGTCGTCTCGGCGGTATTCGAGGTTGAAGGAGGCGCGGCCAAGACGGTTTCCAAACTCTTGGAAGCGAACGGAATTGATGCCGAAGGAGAAGCAGTTATTATTCGTCGCGAGATCGTGAGCGGTGGCAAAGGCCGCGTCTTCGTTAACAATCAGCCGGCGACCGTGAGCGTTTTGCGGCAGCTTTCGCCGTGGCTCGCGACCATTCATGCGCAAAATGAATCGTTGGTCAGCTTCGATGCGGCGATGCGCCTGGACCTGCTCGACGCTTTTGCCGCAACTCAACTTGACTCAGTGGCCGACGCATATTTGAGTTGGAAGTCGATCGCAACCAGAATCGAGGAACTGCAGCGCGACGAACAGGACCGGCTGCGACTATTGGATCTTTGGACGTTTCAAAGGCGCGAGATCGAAGAGGCCAAGCCGCAAGCGGGAGAAGACGGGCGTCTCGAGAGCGAGAAGCGCGTGCTCGCCAACGCCGAGAAAATTTATAGCGCGGCCATGAATGCCTTCGATCTTCTGTATGAAGGCTCGGCCTCCACTTCCAGTTCCTTACGAACCGCGCAAAAACATATTGAGGAACTCTCGCGATATGAGCCGAAATTTGGCGAGGCTCTGGCGGCCCTCGAATCGGCGCGGATCAGCGTAGAAGATGTCGGGGTGACATTGCGCGATTACGCCGGCGGCATTCAGTCATCGCCAGAGCATCTCGCTGAAGTTGAGGATCGCCTGGCATTGCTTGATCGATTGAAGCGCAAATATGGGCCGACTCTGGAAGACGTAATTCGACTTGGCGCAGAGGTCACCCGGAAGCTGACCGAAATGGAGAACAAAGACGAGGTCTTGGCGCAGCTTCAAAAGGAACAGGCGGAGGCCGCGCAGGACTATTTGCTTGCGGCGAGGGCCATCTCGAAGAAACGCTATGAAGCGGCCCGAAAGCTGGAGAAGCTAGTCGAAGCGGAGATTAACGATCTCGCAATGAAAGCTAATTTTCATGTCGAGGTTGCTGGCACGGACGAGGAGAAAAACTGGACCGCCTCCGGCTTCGATCAGGTTGTCTATCTGATTGCCACGAATCCCGGCGAGCCGATGCGGCCGCTGGAGCAAATTGCCTCCGGTGGTGAAATGTCGCGAGTGATGCTGGCGCTAAAGGCCAGCGTGGAGCGCGGAGTTGGCGGAAAGAAGACTGGCGCTGCGCGCTGGCAGCGCACTTTGATTTTTGACGAAATCGACACTGGTATCGGCGGCCGCGCGGCCGAAGCTGTGGGGAAAACGTTGAAGGCCTTGTCCCGAACCAATCAGGTTTTGTGCGTGACGCACCTTCCACAGATCGCGACCTTCGCCGATCATCATTACCTTATCGAGAAGCGTGTTTCTGACGAGCGCACCAAGACTAAGGTGCGCCGCATTACCGGAGAGGAACGCACCGAAGAAGTGGCCCGCATGTTAAGCGGCGCCAAGCTGACAGAAACGTCCCGCAAACACGCCGAGCAAATGCTGAAGGCGAATGCCTAGACAATCTGTGTTTTTTTGTCGGCGAAACAATTCTTTGAGCTGTGCTAACGTACTCGGATGCGCACTGCCTTCGGCCTCCTCTGCGTGAGTGTGCTTCTAGTGGTTTCGTCCCTTGCCCAGGACGCAATTCCCGACGCTCCCCAGCCGGAAAAGAAGCAAGAGCGCTCGGATGTGCAGAAGGTGGAAAGTGTTCTGGTAGTCCTCAAGAATCTTCCCGCAGAAAAAGTTATCGGCCCCTATATCCCCAGCAGCGGCCCGTTTGTACCGTTGACCGGCAAAGAGCGCGCAGAGGTTTACTTGCGCCAGACGTTTGTAACACCGGGACCCTACGTGGTGCGTCTGTTCAGCGCAGGTGTGGACCAGGCCCGGGATTATCCCTCGCAGTGGGGCGGGGGGATCGGCGCCTACGGCGAAAGAGTCGCAAATCGTTATGGCCGCTTGCTGGTTGCCAACTCAGTCAGCGCGCTCGGCAACGCTGCCCTGGGCTATGAGCCTCGCTATGACCTTTGCCGCTGCCGGGGTTTTGGGGCGCGGGTAAAACATGCGGTAGTGCGCGATTTTGTCACTTACGATCGAACCGAGATCAAACTCCGTCCGGCAATTCCTTCGTACGCTGGGGCATTCGTGTCTGGCGTGGTTTCTTCCCAATGGCTGCCGGGAAGACAGAACGTGTTGCGGGATGGAGGTCTTGCCATGCTCTCCCAGGCCGGCTACGGCAGCGCCTACAACATCTTCAGCGAGTTCGCAGTCGACATCCTGCGCAAGATCACGAAGAAGAACCCGAAGGACATGGCCGGGTTGCGATGAATGCGGGAAAATCCTCAGGGCGCCACCGCAATCTCGTAGATCGTTCCCACGTCCCCGTTACCTCCACCCCTGGTGGTCCCCCACAGGTTGCCTGCCTCATCGAGTGTGAGACCGGTCGATGCCTGGGCACAGTCGTTGTTTCCGGAATGCTGGCCCGTAAAACTGTGAAAGACTGGGCGCGGATCGGGTTCTTGACCGTTACGACATCAAGCGAATCTAGTGAATAATTACGCCAGCTTAACAAGCACTGCCACGTCGAGCTTCGAGTAATATTTTTTTACATCCCCGGCGCCATATTTCTCGCGAAATTTCTCCACCACCGGCGTTACCTCTTTGGCGCTTTTGATCGGTTGGGCTTGGAACTCAGCGCCGGTGCCGCGTGCCTCGATGCGAATCCAAGGGTTCTTGAGCACATTCTTGTACCATTGTGTGTCCGAGCCTTGCACGGGTAGAAGATAGAGTTTCGCATCTTCCAGAACGAACCACACCGGCCGGGAAACCTTTTTTCCCGATTTTCGCCCGATCACCGTAATTTCGATTTGCCGATACCGCTCTAGCCGCGTGCGCAATTCATCGCTTGCGCTCATCGGGACCTCCTATATGCCGCTTGCTGCGGAATCTCGCCATACACTGCTAATCCTCTGTATTTCAGAGGTTTACATTGACCAAAACGATGCCTTCGGGTAGCCTTAATAATATAAATCCCATAGTGGGGAAGTGTAATCTTAAAGAGGAAATTGCTCGTGTCTATGGACAACGGTAAGACTTTGCTTTTGCTGAAACCCCGAGGCTTTTGCGCGGGGGTGGTGCGGGCCATCGATATTGTCCGCATTGCGCTTGAGGCCTTCGGCCCGCCGATATATGTTCGCAAGGAGATCGTCCACAACCGCTTTGTGGTCGAAGAACTGCAGGCCAAGGGTGCAATTTTCGTTGACAGCGTGGATGAAGTGCCCAACGGCGAGCGGGTAATTTATAGCGCCCACGGTGTTTCTCCCGAAGTGCGTGACGCTAGTGAAGGACGCAACTTGCGCGTCATCGATGCTACTTGCCCGCTTGTCACTAAAGTTCACGTGGAAGCCGTCAAGTTCGCCAAAGAAGGTTATTCCCTCATCCTGATCGGCCATCACGATCACGATGAAGTGATTGGGACCTTGGGCGAAGCGCCGCTGGTGACGCAGGTCGTCGGGTCGCCGGAGCAGGTGGAATCGCTGACCGTGCCGGACCCTGACCGGGTCGCTTATCTGACGCAGACCACTTTGAGCCTGGACGAGACCAAGGACGTTATTGCGGCTCTGCGTGAAAGGTTCCCGAACATCAAGGGTCCCGCGGCCCAGGATATTTGCTATGCCACAGAGAACCGGCAGGTTGCCGTGAAGCAGGTGGCATCCGACGCCGATTTGCTGCTGGTGGTTGGCTCCGATAATAGTTCCAATTCCAATCGTTTAGTGGAAGTGGCGCGTAATCTGGGAACCAGTTCGCATCTAATCGACAGCTTCCGAAACATCAGACCAGAGTGGCTGGAGAACGTGAAGACCATTGCCCTTACCGCCGGAGCTTCCGCACCGGAGTGCCTGGTGGAGGAAGTGGTGAAATTCCTGGCCACGAAAGGTTTTGGGAACGTGCAGGAAGTCGAGGTCATGCCGGAGAATGTGCGCTTTGGTTTGCCGCCTGAGATTGTGGAAGCCATTGCCAGTGCTCCAGCAGTCGTGAGTGCGGAGTAAGACGAAGATTATGGATGAAACCTCCCCTGTTCCGGCCTCTGCGCCGCAAATGCGGTTCGGCAAGATTGATGATCTGAGCAGCCGGGTGACTGCGGCCATCGATGCCGCGCGCAAGCAGTTGTTCTCGCAACAGCACGAAGAAGGTTATTGGTGCGGCGAACTCGAAGCCGACACCACCCTGGAATCCGATTACATCCTCCTCCACACTTTGCTCGGCACGGTGGACGAAACGCGCTTCCAGAAATGCGCGAATTACATTCTGCAGCACCAGAACGAAGATGGCGGTTGGGGAATTTATGCCCAAGCTCCGTCGAATGTCAGCGCTTCGGTCAAGGCCTATTTTGGATTGAAACTGGCAGGTTACAAGCCAGACCATCCTGCGTTAGAGCGCGCCCGCAAAAAGATCCTCGAAATGGGCGGCGTCACCGAAGTGAACACGTTCACGAAGATCTACCTGTGTTTCCTTGGGCAGTACGACTATGACGCGGTTCCCGCGATTCCGCCAGAGATCGTCTTGTTCCCCAAGTGGTTCTGGTTCAATATTTACGAGATTTCCTCCTGGTCGCGCACTATTCTGATTCCACTTTCGATCTGCTACGCGAAAAAGCCCTTCAAGAAGATTCCTGACGAGATGGGGGTAGAGGAACTTTTCGTCGGCGGGCGGGACAAGTCGCGCATGCGTTTGCACTGGTCGAAGAAGAAGGTTTCCTGGCGTAATTTCTTCCTGGTATTGGATCGTCTGGTTCACTGGTTTGAAGCCGTCCATATTCGCCCGCTGCGTTCCGTGGCGCTGAAGGTAGCCGAAAAATGGATGCTGGAACGTTTTGAAATGAGCGATGGTCTCGGCGCCATTTATCCGTCGATGTTGAACGCAATTATCGCGCTCCGGTGCTTGGGCTATTCGACCGACGATCCGCAGGTGATTCGCGCGCTGGATGAATTCGAGAAACTCGGTATCGAAGAAGAAACCACGTTTCGTATGCAACCCTGCAAGTCTCCAGTCTGGGACACGGCCTATGCGGTTTTCGCCGCTGGGGAAGCCGGGGTGCCTTCAAAAGATCCCCGTATGGTGAAGTGCGCCGACTGGATTCTGCAAAAGCAAGTGCGAACCGTCGGCGACTGGAAGATCAAAAATAAGAGTGGCCAGCCGGGCGGCTGGTACTTTGAATTCAACAACGAGTTCTATCCCGACGTCGATGACAGCGCGATGGTCTGTCTGGGTTTGACCCATGTGGAGCATCCGAATGGGCGTTATCAACGCGAGTCAGTGCAGCGCGCGATCGATTGGATTATGTCGATGCAGTGCAAGAACGGTGGCTGGGCGTCATTCGATAAGAACAATGACAAAATGGTCTTCCAGCACATTCCCTTCGCCGATCACAATGCCATGCTCGATCCGCCGACCGTCGATATTACCGGCCGCATTCTCGAGATGCTCGCGGCCTATGGGTATGACCGTAATCATCCGGCGGTGAAGAGAGCGATTAGGTTCATTCTCGACGAGCAGGAAGCCGACGGTTCCTGGTTCGGCCGTTGGGGCGTCAATTACATTTACGGAACCATGCAGGTGTTGCGTGGGTTGGAAGCAATGGGCGTCGACCATCACGAGCCGTACATCCAGCAGGGCGTTGAATGGCTGCGCATGATGCAGAACGCCGACGGCGGATGGGGCGAAACTTGCGGTTCCTATGATGATCCATCGACGAAAGGCGTGGGGCCAAGTACGCCATCGCAGACCGCTTGGGGGGTGATGGGCCTGCTCGCAGCCAACGATACACGCAGTGATAGCCTGCAGCGCGGCATCGCATATTTGTTGCGCACGCAGAAAAAAGATGGATCATGGGACGAAGCATACTTCACCGGTACGGGTTTTCCGCGAGTGTTTTACCTCGCATATCACATGTACCGGCAGTACTTCCCTATGATCGCGCTGACCACGTATCAGAAAGTGATGGCGATTGCCGAGAATGGAAATGGAAATGGAAATGGAAATGGCTTTGGTGTGAGGCCAAGCTAGTTGTTAGTACTTAGTAATTGGCATTTCGCCAAGGGAGAACTTTCCTGATCCCGGCAACACCATGTGAGTGCCAAGTGCTGAGCAGCAAGTAAGATCAGTAGGAGCTGATAGACAGACAATGCCTGTTCCGATTTCGCAAATGTGGACGGTGGCGACTTACGTCATCGGGCAAAAGCTCAAGGGACGTAAGCAGTATCCGCTGGTGCTGATGCTGGAGCCGCTGTTCCGCTGCAATCTGGCATGTGCCGGCTGCGGCAAGATCCAATATCCCGCGCATGTGCTCAAGATGCAGCTCACACCCGAAGAATGTTTTCGTGCAGTCGATGAGTGTGGCGCGCCCACAATTGCGATTCCCGGTGGCGAGCCCCTGCTGCATCCGCAAATCGCCGAAATTGTGGAAGGCTTGGTCGCGCGCAAGAAATATATCTATCTGTGTACTAATGCTCTTTTACTGAAACAGAAGATCGATCTGTTCAAGCCGAGTAAGTATTTGACTTTCTCCGTCCACATGGACGGGCAGCGCGAGCACCACGATTTTTCCGTCTGCCTGGAAGGCGGATATGAGAAGGCTTTTGACGGCATGAAGGAAGCGCTCGATCGCGGCTTCCGCGTGACGACCAACACAACTTTATTCGATGGCGCTGACCCCAAGAGCGTGCGGGCATTTTTCGACGAGATGATGGACTTGGGCGTTGAAGGCATGATGCTCTCGCCCGGGTATTCCTACGAGAAAGCGCCAGACCAGAGCCATTTCCTCGGTCGCGCGCGAACGCGGCGTCTTTTCCGGGCAATTCTTTCGAATCGCAAAACGAATTGGCGCTTCAATATGTCGCCGCTCTTTCTTGAATTCCTCATGGGCAAGCGCGACTATCCCTGCACTCCTTGGGGCATGCCGACCTTCAATGTTTTTGGCTGGCAAAAGCCGTGTTACTTGCTGCAGGACGGTTACGCCGACACATTCGCGGAATTATTGGCATCCACCGAATGGGAAAAATACGGTACCGAATCCGGCAATCCCAAGTGTGCGAACTGCATGGTGCACAGTGGATATGAGGCCTCGGCCGTGAATGATACTTTCGGATCCTTGAGCGGACTCTGGGCCACGGCGAAAGCAACGCTCTTCGGTCGATACGACGATCTTGGGGCATTGCGCCTACTGGATGAGCCAGTTCACCCGGTGCATTCCTTTAATCCACTGGTGCAGATCGAAACCAAGGCCACCGAGGAGACTGCAGTTTGAGCGGCAGGGAAGCAGGACACACGCCTCCGGAGACCGATCCGGATCAGCTTGAAGTTGTCTCCGGTACAGCTCATGAAAAATTGGAAGGCTGGGTTCCGGAATTGGCCACGCCGGATGAGCTTCGCGCGGCGCTCGAGCAAGCTTTCGATTATCGTGGCGATGTGCTGATCACGCGCAAAGATGGGACCAAGCTCGAGGGGTACGTTTTTGATCGCCGCAACGGCCAAACACTGAATGACAGCGTCGTCCGCTTGCTACCGAAAGACGGCGGGCCGAAGGCTGCGATTTCTTATGCCGATATCGCCGCCTTATCTTTCACCGGCCGAGATATGGCCGCCGGCAAGAGCTGGGAAGCGTGGGTCAAACACTATTGGGAAAAGAAAGCGGCCGGCGAACACGACATTTCTCTTGAGCCCGAGAAGCTTGAGTAGCAGCACTTAGCAGTTAGCATTTAGCCCTCGCGCAGTTCGGTGATCCAAGCGAAAAATTTCTTGGCTAAATGCCAAGTGCTAATTGCTAAATGCTTGCTTTTGTCACTGGCGCAACCGGGTTCGTAGGCAGCCACGTGGCTCGCGCTTTGGCCGATCAGGGTACCGATGTGCGCTTGCTGGTTCGTGCAAGCAGCGATCTCCGTAACATTGAAGATCTCAAAGCGGAGCGAGTGGTCGGCGATCTTCGCGACCCGGCATCGATTGAAAAGGGCATGCAGGGATGCGACGTAGTGTTTCACGTCGCCGCCGATTATCGCTTGTGGGTGCGCGATCCAAATGAGATGTATCGCGCGAATGTCGAAGGAACGCGGGCGATTTTAGACGCCGCTCGCAAGAACCGAGTGCAGCGAGTGGTTTACACGTCGAGCGTGGCCACCATGGGATTTACGGGAAACGGTCACCCGGCGGACGAGAATTCACCAGTCTCGCTCGCGAACATGATTGGGCCATACAAGCGCTCGAAATTCATGGCCGAGCAAGTGGCAATGGATGCGGCTCGCGCTGGAATGGATGTGGTCGTGGTCAATCCCACGACACCGGTTGGCGAACGCGATATCAAACCGACACCGACTGGCCGCATCGTGGTGGATTTCTTGAAGAAGAAGTTTCCCGCGTATGTGGATACGGGTTTGAATTTGGTCGATGTGGCCGAGTGCGCCCGGGGTCACATTGCCGCTCTGGAAAAAGGCAAGAGCGGTGAGCGATACATCCTGGGCGGCGAGAATCTGACGCTTAAACAGATTCTCGACAAGCTGGCGGCTATTACCGGTCTGCCTTCGCCGAAGGTGAAAGTGCCGTACGTCGTGGCCCTGGTCACTGGCGTGGTCGACGAGGTGGTCACCGGGCGGATGCTGGGCCGGGAGCCGCGCGCCACCATCGATGCGGTTCGCATGGGGCGAAAGAAAATGTTTGTGACCTCGGCAAAAGCCGAAAAACAACTTGGCTGGAGGTCGCTTTCTGTGGACAACGCCTTGTGCCGTGCCGTCGCTTGGTTTCGGCAAAATGGATATGTATGACGAGGCTGGCAATCGTCGCGGCGTTGGAGCGGGAAGTTAAGCCACTAGTGAAGCACTGGTCTGTCGCCGAGCGTGAATACGACGGCAAGCGCTTCAAGTTCTTTGAGGATGGAGTGAGTACAGTTCTCGTTTGCAGCGGCATCGGAGAGCAAGCGGCGCGTCGTGCGGCTGAAGCTGTAATCGCACTGTACAAACCGGATGTTATGCAATCCGTAGGTTTCGCGGGAGCGCTTGATCCGACGCTAAGGGTGGGGCAGATCGTTACCCCTTGGCGCGTGATCGATGGCAAAGACGGCAGCAGCGTCAATCTTGAAAACGGCAGCGCCATACTACTAAGCTTTCATTCGGTTGCAGGCGCGGAGCAGAAATCGAAGTTGGCGAAAGCGTACGGCGCGCAAGCGATCGACATGGAAGCTGCTGGAATAGCGAGAGTCGCGGAATCTCATGGGATTCGCTGCATGGCGACCAAGGTGATTTCCGACGAATTGGATTTTGAAATGCCGTTCATGGAACACTTTATTACTCATGACGGCCAATTTCAGACAGGTCGATTTGCTGGCTTTGCGGCGGTTCGTCCGTGGCTCTGGGCGAAAGTAATCGGCATGGGGCGTAGAAGTACAAAAGCCGCGAGGTCGCTTTGCCAAGAGTTGCGGCGGCAGTTGAACGGAGAATTGAAGAATACGGCAGAACTTGATGCCGGATTAAGGGTTTGATTTGATTAAATGGCAATCGCTGGAACATTGAGCATCGAGGAACGCATCAGCGCGGTTCCTACCACGATGAAGGCCGCGGTATATCGCGGCATCGACGATGTCCGGGTAGAGACTGTTCCTGTCCCGGAGATCGGTCTGGGCGAACTGCTGGTGCGCGTGCACACCTGTGGGGTTTGCGGAACCGATTTGAAAAAGATAGCCACGGGCTCGCACTCCGCTCCGCGAATCTTTGGGCATGAGACCGCAGGCGTGGTGGCTGCCGTAGGAACCGAAGTCACCAACTTCAAGCCGGGCGACCGTGTTGTCGTTTTTCATCACATTCCTTGCGGCAGCTGCTTTTATTGCCGCCACAAGATTTTTGCCCAGTGCGAGACTTACAAAAGAGTCGGTTGCACCGCGGGATTTGAGCCTTCCGGCGGAGGTTTCGCGGAATACGTGCGCGTGATGGATTGGATTGTCCGTCAAGGCACGGTGCGCATCGCCGATGGCATCTCGTTCGAGCAGGCTTGCTTCGTCGAGCCGGTCAACACTTGCATGAAGGCGATCCAGACTCTGCACCTTACCGAGGACGAAACGGTCCTCGTAATTGGCCAGGGTCCCATCGGCATCTTATTGAGTGTATTGGCGAAACGCGTGGGAGCTAGCGTAATCACTTCCGATTTGTATCGCCAGAGGCTTACAATATCTACATCGTTCGGCTTACATCATGGGATAGATGCTTCTTGCGCCGACACAATCAAGGCGGTGCGGGCGCAGACAGAAGGCAGGGGTGCCGACGCAGCTATTCTGGCTGTGGGTGGCAACGGCCTGGTTCGCACTGCTATGGATTCGGTAAGGCCGGGCGGGCGAGTCATGTTATTTGCGCAGACGGTTCGCAGCGAGGCAACCATTGATCCTTCAGCGATCTGCGTGGATGAGAAAACATTATTGGGATCCTATAGCGCTTCGGTCGACTTACAGGAAGAATCGGTGCAGTTTGTCATGAATCGCGAAGCGGACTTGGAAAAACTGATCAGCCATCGTTTTCCGCTGTCGCGTAGCGTTGAGGCCCTGAAGCTGGCGGCGAATCCCCAGCCGGATTCCATGAAGATCGTGATCCAGGCAGGCAGTTCCTGGAAAGGATAACGAAGAGTGAACGGAAAGATGACAGCAGCCGTCCTCTACGGTAAAGAGGACGTAAAGATTGAAAAAGTTCCGATCCCGCGCGTAAGCGAGGGAGAAGTACTGGTTAAAGTGCAGGTCGCTTTGACCTGTGGCACGGATCTGAAAGTTTATCAGCGCGGGTACCACGCCCGCATGATTGTGCCTCCCGCTTTGTTCGGCCACGAATTAGCCGGCGTGATCGAAGAAGTCGGCTCCGGTGTGCGCGGCTTTAAACGAGGAATGCGCGTAGTAGCGCTGAACTCTGCGCCCTGCCAGATGTGCTTCTACTGTTCGCGTCATCAGGAAAATCTCTGCGAGGATTTGCTCTTCAATAATGGTGCGTATGCAGAATACATCCGCATTCCGCGCCGCATCGTGGAGTGCAATATGCTGGTCATCCCCCCTGACGTGAGCTATGAAGAGGCGGCGATGGTCGAGCCGCTGGCTTGCGTGCTGCGGGGGTTGCACGAAACCGGCGTTGAGATCGGCGATACCGTAGTCGTGATCGGCGGCGGCCCAATCGGCCTGATGTTCGTGCAGGTGGCTAACGCCGTGGGATGCAAGGTCATCTCGGTGGTGAAACGCGATTCGCAGGTCACCGCTGCCAAGCAGATGGGGGCACACGAGGTGGTGCAGATCACCAAAGTGACGGATCCGGTCGATGCCGTCCGCATGATCTCTCCTGAAAAGCGGGGAGGCGACGTAGTGATTGAAGCGGTCGGCCGTCCCGAAGCTTGGGAGTGGGCTGTTGAGATGGTACGGCGAGGCGGGACAGTGAACTTCTTTGGGGGATGCGCGGCCGGAACCAAGGTGCAACTGGATACTAACCGCTTGCATTATTCCGAGGTGACGTTGAAAGCGACTTTCCACCACACGCCGGAAACTGTCCGCAAGGCGTTTGCCCTCATCGCGGAAAAGAAAATTCGTTCTACTGATTACATTACGGGTGAGGCGCCGCTTTCCCGTCTGCAACACGTTCTGCGTCACATGTTGAATCGCAACGGCGATATCAAAACGGCGATTATTCCGGGGCACTGATCGGGCGAGGTTGTGTGCTCTCGCACCCGCGCGACGTTAACCATGTCATCCATTGCCAGCAACGACTCGGAAGTGGCGCCTGTGCACTCCATCCCGTCTGGGTGGGACAGGCTCCCGCCCGAATATGCGATTCCAGCCGTGGCCCCGAGTTCTGCTGAGGCGCAAGCTTATTGTCAACGCTTAGCTCGCGCCCATTACGAAAATTTTTCGGTGGCTACGTGGTTTTTGCCCGCAAGGCTGCGGCAGCATTTCTTCAATGTTTATGCTTATTGCCGGATCTCCGATGATCTGGGAGACGAAGTGGGCGATACCGCTGCATCTTTGCAATTGCTGGATCAGTGGCAGTTAGAGTTGGACGCATGCTATTCCGGTAACCCTCGGCATCCGGTGTTCGTGGCCTTAGCCGACACGGTTCGGCGATTCGATATTCCCAAGCAACCGTTTCTCGATCTTCTGACCGCGTTCCGCCAGGACCAAAGCATATCCCGCTACCCAACTTTCGAGGATTTGCTTGGTTATTGCCGCAACTCTGCCAATCCAGTCGGCTGGCTCGTACTATACGTTTGCGGTTATCGCGACGCCGAACGTCAGGCGCTTTCCGATTTCACTTGCACGGCGTTGCAGTTGGCGAATTTTTGGCAAGACGTTAGTTCGGACTATGCCCGAGGTCGAATCTACCTGCCTCTCGATAGCCTGCGGCGGTTTGGGGTCAGCGAAGAGGATATTGCCGGTCAGCGCAACACTCCAGCTTTTTGTGAGTTGATGCGCTTCGAAGTCGAGCGCGCACGAGATTGGTTCCGTCAAGGCTTGCCATTGGTTGGCAAAGTCGATCACGAGCTGGCAATCGACCTCGAGCTATTCAGCCGCGGTGGACAAGAAATTCTCAACGCCATCGAACGCCAGGGATTCAAAGTCCTGGGAAACAGGCCGGCGATCTCCAAGTCACGCAAGTTGCTGCTGCTGGCACGCGCGGCGTGGGGAAAGCTGCGATGAGCGCTGCTGTGCAACCAGCCCCCGCACCCGTCGCCCCGACCGAATCGCAACTGGCAATGGCATATTCCGTCTGTCGAGGCATCGCTCGATCGGCGGCCAAGAATTTCTACTACGCATTCGTGGTTCTTCCCCGCCCGAAGTCGCAGTCGTTATGCGCCGTTTATGCCTTCATGCGGCGTTGCGATGACATTACCGACGACACAACTTCTCCGGTGTATGAGCGCCGTCAAAAGCTGGTGGCGTGGCTTGATGCCTTTCATCGCGCCGCTTCTGGTGTCGCAACGGATGATCCAGTTTTGATGGCATTAGCCGACGCGCAAAGGCGCTACGACATTCCTACAGTATTATTGGATCAACTCGCCTACGGGACGGAAACCGACGTGGAGGAAGAAGACCAACTCCTCTGCGAAGCTTCGGCGCCCATCCTTACACTTCGCTGCCGGATCTTCGATGATCTGCGACAGTATTGTTATGGCGTGGCTTCGGTGGTGGGCTTGGTTTGTATTCGCATTTTCGGCTATCGGGACAAGGCCGCTGAACCGCTAGCCGAGCGCTGTGGCTTGGCCTTTCAGTTGACCAACATCATTCGCGACATTAAAGAAGATGCGGACATGGGCAGGATTTACATTCCAGAGGAAGATCTGGAAAAGTTCGGAATTGCGCCGGCCGAATTGAAATCCGGTTCGGACATCGCGAAGTTGCGCCCACTGCTGCAATTTGAAGCGGACCGCGCGCGGGAGTTCTACCGCGCTGCTGACGAGCTAATTCCGCTTGTCGATGAGGACAGCCAGCCCGCGCTCTGGGTACTGACCACGATCTATCGCCGCCTTCTGGACCGAATAGCTGAACGCCGCTACGACGTTTTCAGTCGCAAGGTCAGTCTTTCCGTGCGAGAGAAGTTGGTTGTTCTGGGTCGAGGACTGGTGAAGCGCCTCTTGTGATGACTTCGCGTCCGGCTCATTCCCCCTCGGTCGCGATTGTCGGCGGCGGACTCGCCGGATTGGCCGCGGGTTGCGCGCTCGCCGATGTCGGTTTCCAGGTCACACTCTTTGAACGCCGTCCTTACCTCGGCGGACGTGCTTCTTCCTATCAGCACCCCGGCACTGGAGAGATTGTCGACAATTGCCAGCACGTTCTGCTTGGCTGCTGTACTAACCTGATTCAGTTCTACGAGCGGCTCGGGGTGCAGGACAAAATTCGCTGGTACGATCGGTTGACCTTTCTTGAACCGGGCGGCCGGGCATCGATTGTCGCTACCTCCGGGTTGCCTGCGCCCCTTCATACTGCCCCCTCATTCCTGCGCGTGAGTTGCTTGAGTTTCGCAGATAAGATTGTGATTGCGCGCGCGATGTTTACTCTCGCTTTTGATCAGGAATTTCAGTCCTCGGCTCGCCACTCCGCACAGACCGGCGAATCATTCCTGAGTTGGTTGCAGCGCCATGACCAGACGCCACGGGCCATTGATCGCTTTTGGAAGACCATTCTAGTCAGCGCGTTGAATGAGGACCTGGACCGCGTTTCCGTTCGCTACGCTGCTCAAGTTGTGCGTGAATCTTTTTTGAAATCTCCGCAAGCGGGCTGCATGGGTGTGCCGACTGTGCCGTTGACAGAACTTTATAGCGTTGCTGGAGATTACATTCAGTCGCGAGGCGGTGAACTTCGTTTGCGCAGCAGCGTGGAAGGTTTCGAACCGGAAACGAGCGGCGTGCGATTGTTTGCAGATAAGAATCAGGATTTTGACTTCGTGATCCTCGCCGCATCCTTTGATGTGTTGTCTCGCATTTTGCCACAAACTGGCGACGCCGACGCGTTGCGCTCGGAACTCAATCATTTCGAAAGTTCGCCCATCACCGGAATTCACATGTGGTTCGATCGCCAGATCACCGACCTGGACCATGCGGTGCTGCTTGAGCGAACGATTCAATGGATGTTCCACAAATCGAAGCTGCTGACGTCATCTCAAGCTGTCGAGAGAGAAGGGAAGGGCAGCTATGTGGAGCTTGTAGTTAGCTCTTCGAAAACGCTAGTAGAAAAATCCAAGGCGGAAATTGTTGAGCTGGCACTGAAAGAGCTGCGCGAGTTTTTCCCGGCGGCGCGAGATGCGAACCTGGTCAAGTCCACGGTGATTAAAGAAGTAAACGCCACTTATTCCCCCAGCCCTGGACTGGATGCGTATCGTCCAAAATCAGAGACCGTCTGGCCGAATATCTTTTTGGCTGGAGACTGGATCGCCACCGGCTGGCCTGCCACCATGGAAGGGGCGGTGCGCAGCGGATACATCGCGGCGGAACGCGTCTCAAAGGCTTCGGGACGGAATGCGAAATTTCTAGTGCCGGATCTGCCGGCATCGGGATTGATGCGGGTTCTCAGCTAGGTGTGCCGCTCGGCACTTTTAAGATTGTTCAGACTCCAAAGCTGTGATAAACAGGTTGGACGATTCGAGCGCCGTCGCATGCTGCCTCCGAGTCGAACCCTGCGCAGGTGCCGCCATGAACCCTCGTCGATTGTTGCTGCCCTTTGTAAAGTGTCATAACAGATCTACCAAAGTCTGCATCGCGGTGATCGTTTGCCTTTCTGGGTTTGCGATCGCCCAGCAAGCCAGCGCGCCACAGTTAACTCTGCTCGATCCGGTTCCTTCTCTGCTGAGTGGCCCTATGGTCACGAACAATGTCAACGTTCTGGCCACGCAAGGCCGGGCAGTGCAGGGGGTCGCCGCGGATGCAGTGACCGAAGTAGTGTTGCGCGTGCCCGCCAACTCGGTCGGCGAGCAGTTTACTTTTACGGTATTCAATGACCAGGGTCAGCAGAGCACCTCGTCCGCTGAAGATGGCGGCGTGGGTATGATCGGTTCTTCCGCCTTTACAGCAAGCCAGCTCATCGTGGCCGCCGTCAACACCTCGAAAGGCCCGATGGCCTTCGCCATCTACGGTGTACCGGTGGACTTCCCAAGGCCTGAAGGTCAAGATGGCGGCTCAACCGAGCGTTTCATCACTCTCAACGTTCTCGCTAACGATACGGGCCTGTCCTCGAACACTCCGGTGACGATCCTGCGTCCACCTTTAGTGTTGATTCATGGTCTGTGGGGAAGTCCGGCATCGTGGGACAACTTCACACCGCTGATCAACGACACGAGGTTCAGCATCCTGCGAGCGGATTACTCGGGAACCATCGGTCCGCAAATCAAATCCTACAAGCCTTCGTATCCTTCGTGGGCCGTTAGCAGCCTGAAGAGTGCGCAGCAAAGTTCTCTCGGCTTCGCCTACAACGCTCCTATTGTCGGCAAGCAATTAGTCACGTTCATTAACCAGTTCAAGATGGGCGCGAATACAGAAAGCGTTCCGGTTGCGGCCGTTCAAGCAGATATTGTGGCGCACAGCATGGGCGGCGACATTACGCGCACTTTCCCGCAGTTCACGCAGTTCTATAGCAACGCCACATTCGCACTTGGCTATGTGCATAAGATGATTACAATCGGAACACCGCATTGGGGTTCACCTGTCGCCACGGATCTTCTGGACAACAATAATCAGTGCGTGCGTGGCATTCTGGCGCTTTCTGGAAGCCCCAGCTTTTCGTCGGTAACGTTCAATAACGGCACCACCGCGACCGGAGGAGTCGGCGATCTCGAAGGCGACGGTTTCGGCGGAAGCCTAAGCCCGGCCCTGCAGAAACTGCAGAATCCGATTTCTCATCCGTTGCCCACCGCTCTGATTCAGGGTCTAGAATCGCAAGGCCAACTGGATGGTCTCGACAATTCCTCTGTAGCCGAGTACATCCGGCTCTTTTGTTTTACGGATTATCTGGCGCGGCATCTTACTTCCACGGGTTGGCCCGAAGTTTTTGGCCAGCAAAGCGACTCAATTGTCCCGGCGCTCAGCGAAGTTGCAGGGCTCACGGATTTCACCCTGGTGAATGGAGTCATTCACTCGGCTAGCGCGGAACTGTTGGGCTTCGGTCCTCCGGCGGAACTCGACGCCGATGGCGGCATTCCGGGAACTGTGACCGATCTGCTGAATACGCCGGTGACGAATTCGATCTTCGTGGGACTGCCGCAGTAAGAAGGAACTGGCAGGAGACCCGTCGTCAGTTCGCCTAGGGTAAACTAGCCCTACCCTCATGCCGACCTTCGCCGCGGTCGATATCGGATCGAACTCAGTTCGTTTAAAAATCTCCCGCCTGGTACGGCATCACCTGACCGAAATTCTCGAAGATCGTGAAGTCACCCGCCTGGGAGAGTCGGTGTTTCGGAATGGATTTCTCTCGCCCGAAGCCATTGCCAGCACTGTGAAAGTGCTCCGCCGCTTTCACCGCGCCGTGCAGAACGCCGGCGTAGATGCCGTGCGAGTTGTGGCAACCAGCGCTCTGCGTGATGCTCGCAACGCGCGTGCTTTTCTCGAGTGGGTGCGATCCTCAACAGGATGGAATGTCGAAATAATCTCCGGTCTGGAAGAAGCACGGCTCATTCACCTTGGTCTCGTCTCAAGCATGAGGATCAGTGCGTCGCGATTGCTCATGGTTGACTTGGGCGGAGGCAGTTGTGAACTGACGATTTCTGACGCCAACCATATTCGCAACACGATCAGCTTGCCGCTCGGAGCGGTGCGGTTGACCAACGAGTTTCTGACCCACGATCCGCCACGCAAATCAGAACTGCGGCAGATGAGCGGCTTTATCACTCGAGAATTTGATCGTCCGGCAGACCGCATCCGGCGAGAGCGTCCCAAAGCCGTGATAGCGACTTCAGGAACAGCCGAGTCGCTGGCAGCGGTATGTCATGGTCTCTATAAAACCAAGGGTGCTCGTGCCAGCAGTGTTTCGCGTGCGCAAATGCGGCGAATTGCGAAGCTGATTACACGACTGCCCCTGGAGGGAAGACGAAAACTGTCGGGCGTCGGGCCACGGCGTGCAGAAATTATCGTCGCGGGAAGTGCCGTATATGCTGCTCTTCTAGATCGGTGCCAGTTGGCCGGTTTTCGCTACTCTCCGCTCGGACTTCGCGACGGGCTTCTGGCGCAGATGGCGGCAGAATACGATCGCAGCACAAAATCGGGCAAGCAGATCGAGTCCGAACGCTGGGATTCGATCCGCGCCGCGGTGCAACATTATCGCGTGGATATGAATCATGCCTTGCAAGTGCGTGCTTCCGCCATGCAACTGTTCTCCGCATTGCGTTCCTTGCATGGATTGCCGGCGGAATATGAAGAATGGCTCTCGGCAGCGGCGATGTTGTACGAGGTCGGGGATTTCGTCAACCGCAATGGCCGCCATCGGCACACCCATTACATCATTTCGCACTCGGAGATTCTTGGTTACACGCCCGAGCAGAGAAAAATTATCGCAGCCGTTGCGCGCTATCTGGGAAAGTCGCGGCCTTCCCCAGAAGATGGTCCGATCAAGGCGCTGCTTCGCACCGATCAGGTATATGCTCCCAAAGCATCGCTGCTGCTGCGTTTGGCGCGAGCGTTGAACCTGAGCCGCAGCGGGGCGGTGCAGGGAGTACGGGTGAAGCTCCAGGACGCGGAGGTCCGTCTGACGTTGCTTTCCAGAACGCGGGGCAAGCCAGATCTGGAAGTCTGGGCAGTAGAAAAAGAAAAGAATTACTTCCGTGAGATTTTTGGACGGGAACTTTCCGCCACTGCTGCATGAACGCCGCGCAGAAGTCGAGGCGTGATACACCATTGCAAAACTGCCGAATTACGTCCCATGTCGACCTTTGCGACGGCGCCCTTCTTCAAGTCGACATTGGCTTCGCATCCGGGTTCACTGATCACACGTCCCGCGAACTCGCTCAAGTTCGGATTGTGACCGACAACCATGATCGATTCCTGGCGCGCATATTTTTCCAGCATGCGGCGAAAATCGGTGTAGGAAGCGCCGGGCCGCAGAGCGTTCTCTAACTGCAACTTGCCTTCATAGCTGAGTTCGTTGCCAACCAGCGAAGCAGTTTGTGTGGATCGCTTCAGTGGACTGGAAATAATCGTGTCCACCTGAACATCCAGCGCTGCCAATACACGTCCCACCATTCCGCACTGCTCAATCCCTTCTTTGTCCAGAGCGCGTTTTTCATCTTTCTTGGGACTCGCAAAGGGCTCGCCAGCGCTGGCGTGGCGAAGAAAGTAGATGATCATAGAATATTATCTTTCCCTCTCCGCTAGAGCTCGAGCGCGGCGACGCGGAGCGGCGGCTGGAATGGCAGCGGGGCCTTGCTTGCCTTCCGCAAGGCTGATGAGGAACTCCTGCGCATTAAATGCATTCGCAGCAGTGGGCGGACGGCGCCTTCCCTGCGCATGCCACGCGCGAACGTAGCGGCCATCTTTTTCGAGTAAGCGCGCCTTCATGTTGTCGGCAAGGTAAGCCTCGAGGATTTCCTGGCGTACGCGTTGACGAAGAAGCTCGTCTTTGACGGGGAAGATCACCTCTACTCGCTCATACAAGTTGCGCGGCATCCAGTCGGCGCTGCCCAGGTAGACTTCTTCCTCCCCGCCGTTGGCAAAATAAAAAATACGGCTGTGCTCGAGGAACCTGCCCACAACGCTGCGCACGCGAATGTGGTCACTCACGCCGCGAATTCCCGGCCGCAGCGCGCAAATGCCCCGCACCAGCAGGTCGATCTGAACCCCCGCCTGCGACGCGCGATATAACGCCATGATGACGTTCTTGTCGACCAGTGCATTGACTTTAGCAATGATGTGCGCCGGACGGCCATGCTGCGCGTGTTCCGCCTCTCGCGCGATTAACGCCAGGCAATTTTCCGCCAGGTTCAGCGGAGCGACGAGCAAGGGATCGTAATTGGGATGCTCCGCATAAGCGGTCAGGAAGCTGAACACATTGTGCACGGCGTTCGTAATCTGTGGATCGGCTGTCAGCAAGCTCAAGTCAGTGTAAATGCGCGCCGTGGTGGTATTGTAATTTCCCGTTCCGAGGTGAGCATAACGACGAGTCACGCCATCGGGATCGCGGCGTACGAGTAACGACAATTTGCAGTGCGTTTTTAATCCGACCAGACCATGAAATACCTGGACGCCGGCATCTTCGAGGTCACGCGCCCAGCGAATGTTGGAAGCTTCATCGAAGCGTGCCTTTAACTCCACCACGGCAGTCACTTCTTTTTTCGCTGCGGCAGACATCAACGCCGGAACGATCAGCGAATGCTCGCTGGTGCGGTACAAAGTCTGCTTCATCGACAGCACGTTAGGATCTTCCGCCGCTGATTCGATGAACGACACCACCGCATCGTAGGAATCATAAGGATGGTGCAGGAGAATATCGTGCCGCCGCAGCTCCTCGAATAGATCTTTGGATTTGGCAGTGAGCCGCAGTTCGCGAGGAATGAACGGTTTAAACTTGAGTTCCGGGTGCTGCGTCTGCTCGTAAATGTTAAATAGGCGCGAGAGGTTGACCGGACCATTGACCGGGAAAACCTGCCAAGGTTCAAGCTCAAAATTCGTGCGAAGGCGCTCGACGATTTCCGGGTCGGCATCCGATTCGATTTCCAGGCGAACTGCGTCGCCCTTACGGCGATTGTGCAACTCTGTGCGCACGGATTCTAAGAGACTGCGCGACTCCTCTTCCGCTAAATACAGATTGCTGTTCCGCGTGACTCGGAATGGCGCAGATGCCAGAACGTCGTATCCGTGATACATGCGCGAGGCATGGTAAGCGACCAAATCAGCAAGGAAAATGAAATCGACAGTTCCTTCCGAAGGCAAACGCACCAAGCGGGGCAGTGCACGCGGCACGGTTACGACGCCGGTGTACGTCATGGAAGACCGGCGGCGACGGCGAAGCAGAAATGCGACACAGAGCGCCTTATTGATCACCCGCGGGAAAGGATGAGCCGGATCCAAAGTTACCGGCGTCAACAGCAGGTCGAGTTCACGCTCGCAGTAATCTTCAACAAATTCCCGCGCCCGCGAATCCAGTTCCGGCAATCCCAGCACGCGAATGCCATTTTCTGCCAGCGCAGGGCGCAGTTGCTCGTTCCAGCAGCCATACTGATCGTCGACGAAATCGTGGGTTTCACGGGAAACGCGATCGCGTTCTTGCAACAACGTTAGCCCATCCAGGCCGGCTTCGTTGTAGCCGTCTTCAATCTGCTGTACGAGTCCGGCAACGCGGACCTCAAAGAATTCGTCGAGATTGCTGGCGGTAATCGATAGAAATTTTACGCGCTCGAGCAGCGGGTTGGCAGTATCTTGCGCTTCTTCGAGGACCCGCCGGTTGAAGGCTAGCCACGATAATTCGCGGTTGATGTAATAAGCCGGGTTGTCGAGCAGAAAACGCGCCATAAATATTGCAAGTGGGACAAATCGGAGACAGCGATTAAAGCCCGGCCTCGCTGGTGGACTAACAGACCCTCTTAATTGTAACCCGACGAGCTATTTTCCCGCTGGAGCGACCTCTGGGCTGCTTTTGACGGACGCAGCGGCAGTCTGCTTAATAACTGCAAGTTGAAGCTCCGACCCGCTGGGACGTTTCAAATAAAGACGCCGTCCATCGACGCGAGCTTCGACCGCAGCTCCGGGCGTCCATTCGTCCGGCAACGTTTCGTCCGCATGGCGGGGAATGTAGCGTCCGAGATAAACGATATCTTTTAGCTGAACAGAAATTTCGTAATACGGCTCATCCTTGGTGATGGGCGTATTCACGATGTAATACAGAACTCGGGTATTGGTCTTTTGCTGAATGCTGACGATCGAGGCAGCTTGGAAGAGTTGCTTCGCCGCGAACAGCGGAGCCGCCGTCAGCAAGAGGCAAATATAAATGAGAATCAAGTGCTTCATTGACGCCAGTATACGGCATTAAGTGCTTGTCAAAAGCTACGATAGTGAACCTCGTCGCCCTTCTTTGAGGTTTTCACGCTTGAGAGAATTACGGAATCACGTGAAACGGGACGTTGCTGGTGAGCACGCCGGTGAATCCTCACGCGAACGAAGGACACATGAGACAAGTCTCGCATTAAGGTTCAAGATTGCCATCGTCATCACTCGGCTCAGTACGTGAAGGCGGCGATCGACTGCAGGCTTCCGCCGTTAGAATCCACGAATGGCGAACGTGGTAACTCGGTCGTGCAGCCGGTCGTCGAATTTACTGCAAGGAGCGCGATATAGGAGTCGCCCGTGAGGAAACCTTCCGATACATACAGTCCTTGCCCCGTTCCCGCATCTCCTATCACGTCGACCTGCGATGCGGTGGCCCAACTCGTGTTGTAATCTTTCAGGCTCGTTAAACAGTTGTTGGGATAGGCGACAATTCCAGTGGTCGAGTCGAATGCAAGTGTTGTTTCTTGTCCAGACCCGCTGTTTACCGCGTAGATGAATCGCTCATCAGGGCTGATGGCGATGCCCGCGGTATCAAGGCCGCTTCCAAGGCCGCCAGTTCCGCCGTAAGTTGTCGTCGGACTCAGCGTTCCATCAGAGTTTATAGCGGCAACGTCAACCTGAGTTGTGTTTGAAGTTGAAGAGTCACCAAAGATTGCCCATTTGCCGTCGTGCGAAACCGTGACGCTTCCCGCGAAGGCCCCAGAACCAACCCCACTTCCTGCGACTAGTTCCTGGGCAACTAGGCGGATTCTGCCGCCTTGAACGACGTAAGATCCAACCGAGCCATCTGTATAAGCGACGATCAGTATATGTCCGCTAGGCGTCAGCGCCATGCTATCGATCGGCCCACCATTAAGTCCCTGGGTAGGGTAGTAAGCACCCCCGGTTCCAACTCGCACCCTTCTCCAATACCGAAGACGACGATGGCGGGTGGGATGTTACTGCCGTTGCCGGTGTAGTTGGCAAGGATTTCGGACTGGTCCCCGGGTGTGATGATGATGCCAAGTCCGCCCGCCGTGGCCGCATTTTCCTCCTCCGGGCGATAGTTCCGTACCTGAAACGGGCCCCCGTGTATCGATTCCATCGAAGCAATGTCGCCCGACCCGGCGTCGCCGGCATAAACGCAGCCTCCGAAACCCGAAAGGAACGACGCCAGGGATTTGTTAGCCGGATATCCGCCGCCTATGCCCGCTCCCCCGGTTGGCACCGTTGCCACAGCAACCAGCGACGCTCCCTCTGTCGTCCCCGAAAGTTCATAGACGGTGATCGTATTGTTGGGAGAAGTATTATTGTTTGCGATCACATAGTTGTGACTGGCGAACGCGCTACCCGCCGTTACCGCTAGAAACAAACCAACCAGAATTGCTGCTCCAGATGTTCTCGACATTCGCGTCATGGGTGTTCAGCTCCGGCAATCTCTCACGCGAGAGAAAACAAACTCGACATTGCTACAGGTCGGGGGAACGTGCGGCTGGCCGAGCACCAGCATTATCTGCGCGAAGGGCTAGGGCTGTCAAGAACGATGACGACTCTGTGAGGCTGTTCCCCGCTCCACAAACCGTTGCACTATTCGAGCCGGCTGAGACTAAAAACCCCCAACTTAGGTCCCGCTGGGCCTGCGATCCGATTGGTATTTCGTTGTTCGAGCCGAAGGCGGCGCCAGTACAAAGCATCGATGGCTTGTAGCTTAGGGGGACGACGTTACCTTCGGTGCATGCCAAGAAAAATCCGGCGCCAGCTTTCGCTGACGCCGGTGTGTGAGGCTTCCTTCCGAGATTACGGGAGATAGTAACGGAACGAAGTGAGGAACATGTTTTCAGTTGCGTTGGGGCCACCACCCTTGATGGCCGCCCACTGGTTGCGGTCGATGTAGGAATACTGCGGACCAAACTGCAGCCTGCCTTTGGGACCGCTGTACACGCGATACCAGAAGCCTAGCGTGCCTTCAAAGATTACCCGAGTATCGCCGTTGCAGGAGGCGTTTGCGGGGTTGAAGCCACCGGTGAGTGGAGTTCCCAACGAACCAACCGGCGATACGGTGCCGCTGGTGGGCGTAACGGGAAGAGTGGAACTGCCGGGAACCAGCACATTGATGATCGTCGAGCTCGGGGGGAGTTCCGTGTAGCAGCCTGAGTTGCTGGCATTTGGAGAACCGTACCCAATGTTCGACGTACCGTACGCTTGTCGCCCAGCATATTCTGCTCCGGCATTGGAATAGATATCCCAACGCTTGGAATGATATTCGAGGGTTGCCAACGCTTGGTATTCGGTTAACGGCACAAGGTACCCAGCGGGCGCAGCGATTACATCCGGCAATCCTGCGCTGCCGTAACGGCCGATGCCCTCGCCACCGAGAAAGTGGAACCCCAGATCGACGTGGTGAGCCATGGTAAAGCGAACATTGGCGCCCCCGCCGCCGCCCCACGCGGAAACGTTATTTGCGCCTAGAGCGTTGGGGAACTTCGAACCGTTACAGGTGGTCGTCGCCGGCAAAAGGCCGCCACTTGCGCTCAAGTTGCCGCCGCAGGGGAAGACGCGGTCGCGGAAGTCACGGACCACGCCGAAGACCTCGTAGTGTCCAAAACCTGGCTCGAAGACGATTTTGCCCACAAAGTCAGGCGTGGCATTGAATGAGTAGTTGGCAGTGCCGTTATAGAGTCCGCCTCCAGCTCCCTGCGAGCCTATGATGAAGTTGTTGGTGGCTCCGTGTCCGCCGAGCGTGGTCTGCGCATTTTCAACCGAGAAGGCCAGCCAAGCTTTATTGTTGAGGTTTTTCGACACGCGGAATCCATACTGCCGCGCCCAACTGAAGCCCACGTTATATTGAGGGTCGATGGTCATCGGCAAGGCTTCCGTCCGGTTATCAACGCCCTTCTTCGTTTCCGTCACCAGACTCCACATCTGGCCGCCGGTGAAAGTCCAGCCGTCATTGAGAGCTGCCTGGCCCCATGCTTGGCGTTGGCGCAACGAGTAGCTGTTACTTTCGTTGTTGTTTGAAGTCGTGCCCGCCGAAAGAAAATCAGCCTCCACGTAGCCGCTCAGCTTCATGTTATCCAACTTGCCTTCGGCAAGCATGGAGATACGGGACTGACGGCCAGAGCCGAAGAATTCGGACATGTGCGCGGCCGTCGAGCCATCGAAGGGGATCGAGTTGAACGGAGTATTGATGTCAGAACCCAGGGCATGCTGGCGCCATACAGTTTCTGCCGCCAGGAAGCCGCCCGGCGTAATGTCGATTCCCTTATAGTGAATCGCGACCGGGTTTTCCAGTGCAGACTTGATGTTCTTCTGAGTTTCCTGCAGGCTCAGAGCCGCGTTGGTTTCATTCTGCTTCATGTCCGAGACATCGGTTTTGAGGTTGGAAACTGCCTGGCTTTGCTGACTAGCTTCCTGCGCCGCCTGCTCAGCCTTGGCCTCGGCCGCTTGGGCTGCCTGCTGGGCCTGCTGAACTTGCTGTTGCGCTTGCTGGAGAGCAGCATCGCGCTGCCGCATCTCATCGCGCAGTTGTTGGATCTGTTGTTGTTGGGCTGCTAACGCATCCTTCAGTTCCTGCACGTCCTTAGCGGCCATCGTGGTTGCACGCGCCGGTTTCTTCTTGGTTTCCGTTGTCGCGGTTTGCGCCAACGACGTTCCTATCAAAGCCAAAATTACCCACCACCTGAGAACCGACTTCATCTTCTCTCCTTTGCTCCTCAAGGGAGACACTAAAAATTCACTGGGAATCAGATTTGCAGCTCGACTAATGAACCTGCTTGATTTCAGCCCTGACTTTTTCTGCGACATTCGCCGGCAGGGGCGCATACGTAAGCTCGGCCGTCATCTTTTGCCCGTCGCCCACCATCCAGTTCAGGAAGTCCGCCAAAATCTTTCCCTTCGCCGGATCCTTGGACTGCGCAGGAATCAGCAGCCAGGTGAAACTCGAGATCGGATATGCATCTTGGCCGGGGGCGTTGGTGATCGAAACGCGGAAGTCGGCAGGCATGCTCTTCACCGATCCCGCCGCAGCAGTCACGCTTTGCAGGCTGGCCTTCATGAAGTTTCCCGCCGCATTTCTCACCACGCCGTAGGGAATGTTGTTCTGGACGGCATAAATCAGCTCGATGTAGCCAATCGAACCCGTCATCTGCCGTATCATGCCGGCGACGCCTTCATTGCCCTTTCCGCCGAGGCCGACGGGCCACTTCACCGAGGTCCCTTTGCCCACCTGACTTTGCCATCCGGGACTGACCTTGGACAGGTAGTCGGTCCAGATGTAAGTCGTGCCGCTCCCGTCGGAACGGTGAACCACGATGATCTGATCGCCCGGAAGCTTGATTCCGGGGTTCGTGCCCGCGATGGCCGGGTCGTTCCAGGTTGTGATCTTGCCTAGAAAAATACCTGCCAGCGCCTGCGGAGTGAATTTGATCTCGGCGCTGACGCCGGGGATGTTGTAGGCCGGAACTACCGCGCCCAGCACGGTTGGAACATGGAGAATCTTGGTCTTGGCCTGGCTGAGTTGCTCGTCTGTCATGGGGCCATCGCTGGCGCCGAAATCGACCGTGCCCGCGAGAACTTGCCGGATGCCGCCGCCGCTGCCGATGGATTGATAGTTGAATTCAACGTCAGGATGAAGCTTGTGGTATTCGCTGAACCACTTCTGGTACATGGGATTCGGGAACGTTGCACCAGCCCCGTTCAAGGTAGTCTGCGCAAGTGCAGGAACGGCCAGAGCGAGACACAACAGCACGATGCGGCGGATCACGCGATGAGTCCTCCTGGTTGTGTTTGAGTCACCGTCGTTTTTACGTTGCGAATGTTACAGAACTGTTACAACGCGGTGAATTTCTGATGAAAGGCTAAGAGAGAATTGAAGTTACTGGATGGGCTGCGATGACTGTCAGTCAACGAAGGATAAACTCGCCTGCGTCAGTTCCGTCCGTCTAAGCGCGCAATTTCCCGCGCGAAGAGCGGGTTTTCCGGGAAATCATTCTGCAGAGAAACTAACAGCTCGCGCGCGTGAGTAGTCTCTTTTTCGCGCACGTAGGCGATTGCCAGCAGAATTCGGGCGAAAGGCGCAAGATAGCGGCCATTCTCTGCCGTGAGTTGAAGTTCGTGGATTCCGTTCTGCTTATCGCCGGAAACTCCGCCGATTTTCAGAAACCAACGGACCGGAGCGGCCATGCTGCCGATGATGTATTGGCTGATCCCGGTGGCCAAATGCGCGTCGTAACATGTCGGATCGACCGCTAAGAGCTGCTGCGCCCAGAGGTTCGACTGTTTGGTGAACCGCAACGACTCCAAATTATGCTTATCGACCAATGCCGCATAGTCAGCGCGCAATCCGTAAATCAGCACCATGGCAAAAAGCGCATTCCGATCCTTGGAATCACGGGTCAGCCGCGATTGAGCTGTAGCTTCGGCACGATTCAGCGCCGAATCGAAATTTGTACGGACCGCAGGATCAGGAGTTAGCTTTCGCCGCGCAGCAAAGGCATGATCGTCGGCAAAAAACTGACTTTCCAACACACCCAGGCGGTTGAATTCGGAAAAAAGCAGCCCCGCTGCTTCCGAAGCCGAGCCCATCGGATCGTCCGGATGTTCCTGTTGCCAGGAAGCAAAGACCTGCTGCGCGCGATCAAAATTCAGGTCGTAGAGCAGATGAAATCCGCTATCCAAACTCGGCGGAGATAAAGGAAGATCAGCGGCAGCGCATTGCTCAAACAGTCCCGCCATCAATCCTGCTAAGAGCAGGATAATTACACCTCCGCGACGGATGGCAGATGCGAGGGGCAGCCACCGATTGTTCTTTCCTTTCTGATCTCTGGCCATTTTGTTCTTAAGGGCTTAGATGCTGCATAACAAATCGGGCAGTCCTCAGTCTGCAAAAAGATTGTCAAAATTGAGTAAAAGAAACGGCCCCAGCGTTTCGGGAACTCTGGGGCCAATGATAATAGTTGAAAAGGCAAAATTACTTGCTGGCGATAGCGGGCGAGCGCTGCGCGATTTGGCGGGTCGGCGCTTTTGGCTGCGGCGGCGCCGGACGCTGAACAGATTTGTTCATACGCTTAATCACCGGTAGCTTCGAAATCTCTGTGGCGTCGGCAAGCCGCAACGTTTCATAGCCCTTGCGATGAGCCACAATCCGATAGTCGAAAGCAACCGAAGACCTGCCTCCGCTGAGCTCCCGTACCTCGAATCCGGAAGCCGTTTCATTGGTGACATAAAGTCCCTTGCAATCCCCTTTCGGAGTCAGGAATACATGGTAGTCGGAGGCCACGTTGACGGTTTGTGCAAAGGTGTTCTCGATCTGAATCCGGGCAACTCCAGCCGCGAGCTGAGCCGAGCCAAAGTCCTCGAACCAGTTCTCAGGCGCTTGCACTGAATACACTTGCACTTTCTTGTCGGCTTCCGCAGGGACTACTTCGGTGAGGGCACCATTGCAACTCAAAGTACCGTTTGCCAGGAAGTTACAGAATCCCCCGAAGAACGAAGAAATATCCAGAATGAACGCGCTGCCGCTGGATTCTTCAAAATTGGTAATGAACATAGTGGTAGAGTTAGTGCTGTTGTTGAAAACGGCCATCGCATTTCCGCTGTCGGCAGTGGCCAGCATTCCCAACCCAATGCTGTCACCCGTATCGCCCCACACACCCGCTCCGTAGTCGAGGCCCACAGCCAGCGAACTCCCTTCAACATCTTCTCCTAATACGCCGGCCGCGTTGGCCGGCAGATTGTCCGGACGGTTTTCATAGCCAAAAACTCCGTATCCTCCACCGCCAAAGTCGGCGCCCTCCACGGCGATAGACGTAGGACTGAAGGTCTGGCCGAGAACTCCGATGGTAGAACCCGAACTGCCCAGTTCATCGCCAAACACCGCGAGGGCACCATTGCTAGCGGCGAAGTCGTCGCCTTCCACGGCGCGGCTAACATCACTCACCCCCAGAACCCCGACGTTTCCGGTAGTTTGTCCGTAGACGCCTTCGGTTGCGCTTCCTTCAAAGACGCCTTGCGCCCCGCTGACGATTTCGCTGACGGTCAAATTATTGTTGATGGTCTGTGCGGCGGTAAACGTGTTTGCGGATGCCAGTTGCGGAACTTTCGTGGTGTCCAGATTCAGAGTGACGCTACCACTGGTTCCACCTCCAGTGAGATCGGTGCCGGCATTCACAGCCGTGATATCGCCTGTCCCAGGGAAGGTCTGTCCGGCAGCAAAAGTGAAGACTCCCTTGTTGCTCAGTTTCAAGCCGGTTTCGGCGGGCGCGTTGTTATCTTGGCCGAACAACAGATTCAGAGTGGCCCCCGGGTTGTTGGTATTGTTACCCGTCGGTTCAGACTGCCACTCGAAATGCTGCATAACGGCTTTGTGGGTGGAACTGCTGAACGAAGATGCTTCCAGATCCAACGGATGGGAATTGAATCCTTTGGTGGCTGTGGCGATTCCCGTGGTGATCGGTTCCAGCGTGCCACGGATCAGTGTCATGCCATTGACATCGAGAGTCGCAAGAGGGTTCGTGAGATTTAGTCCGACCTTGGCGCTGCTTCCTGAACCCAATTGAAAGAACACGGAATTGCCCAAGGTCGTGCCGTTGGGCGTCCAGAGAGGAATGAAATCGGTAGTGCCGCTTCCACCCACGGCAGGATTGTCGGACGATCCAGAAAGGTTCGTCCCAGCGCTCTCCACCGCATTACCGCTGGGTGGCGCAGCGAGCACAAAGGCCGAGGGCGGAAGCCCGCCAACAGTTTGAGCGTCGCCCGCTTTCAATGCGTAAGGCACACTCAACAACAACACCCGTGGCTGTTCTGCCTGACCTTCTGCTTTTATGCTGAGCCAGCGCGCTTGCCCGGAACTGAATAATTCAGTTGGTAATCCTTGGCTAGTGGTCGAACCCAGCATCACCGTGTAATGCCCCGAACCATTAAGCTGCACGCTTTGGGTTTCAAGCCACAACGGCGACCCGCCTTGTTGCTCGGTGTAGAGACTGAAGGTGAGGCCAACCAACCCGTTCAAAGGCTTACCGGCAGCGTCGGTCAGGACGCCGCTGAAGTTAATCATGGTGGGCACGGTCAAATTGGCTGGTGTTTGTTGTGCCGCGAGAGGGAGAGCGCAAAGCAGTAAGGCGACGCACAGACGTGCGCCCATGACGTGACGACTCATAATTCCTCCAGATTTTGGTTAGGGGCCGAACACACGTGGGACAACCAGGGAGCCACTTCGTCCGAATGGACCGTCGTCGACTCCCCCGCCAATTTTGCGTTCTTGATCTTTCTTTAGTGGCGCGCGGACTCTAGCTCAGCCTGCACGAGGACTGAGTCCGGTTGGGCCTGAATTTTCAGGAAAATCCCCAAGCAAAAGTTGGGAGCCATTCTAACGGATCAAAACGACCTGTCAATGGGACGATGTGGAAAAGTGCAGCGTTTGACGCCCCCAGCCCCCTTTGCTAGCTTGGAAAGTCTCCTCAAATACCGAAATCCAAAGAGAATCCTATGGCTTTGAAATTCCGTGGTGTGGACTTCATCGAATTCGACGCGCTGCTTAGCGACGACGAGCGCCTGGTGCGCGATACCTCCCGCAAGTTCATCGAAGACAACCTCATTCCCATCATCGAACAGTGCAACCGCGCCGGGCGTTTTCCACGCGAATTGGTTAAGCCCATGGCTGACCTCGGCTTCTTTGGTGCCAGCCTCAAAGGCTACGGGTGCGCCGGCATGTCGAACGTCGAGTATGGTCTCGTCATGCAGGAACTGGAGCGGGGCGACTCCGGCGTGCGCTCGTTTGTCAGCGTGCAGTCGGCGCTGGTGATGTATCCGATCTATGCCTTTGGCAGCGACGAGCAGAAAAACACCTGGCTGCCCGCATTGCAGAGCGGCGAAAAGCTGGGCTGCTTCGGTCTGACTGAGCCCGATTTTGGATCTAACCCTGGCGGTATGCGCACTCGCGCCCGCAAATCAGGGAAAGAGTATGTTCTGAATGGCGAGAAGATGTGGATCACCTCCGGTTCCATCGCTGATGTCGCCGTGATCTGGGCCAAAGTTGAAGACGAAGATAACAAGATTCGCGGTTTCATCGTCGAGACCGACCGTCCCGGCTTCAAAGCTGAGGACATTCACGGCAAGTGGTCGCTGCGTGCCTCGGTCACGTCTGGGCTGTCGATGCAGGATGTGCGGATTCCGGAATCGAATCTACTGCCCAAGAGCGGTGGCCTGAAGTCGCCGCTGATGTGTTTGAATCAGGCACGCTATGGGATTGCCTGGGGAGCATTAGGCGCGGCCATGTCTTGCTACGACTGCGCTCTGCAATACTCGCTGCTGCGCAAACAGTTCCACGACAAGCCGATTGCATCTCATCAGCTCGTCCAGGAAAAGCTTACGTGGATGATTAACGAAATCACCAAAGGCCAGCTGTTGGTTTTGCAGGTCGGGCGGCTGAAAGATAAGGACCGCGCCGGCTTCCAGCACATTTCGATGGCGAAGCGGAATAATGTCTGGATGGCGCTCGAATGTGCGCGCATGTCACGAGACATTTTGGGCGCGAACGGCGTAGCGGATGAGTATCCACTGATGCGCCACATGATGAATCTGGAGTCGGTGAAGACCTACGAGGGCACGCACGACATTCACACGCTGATCATTGGGCAGAGCGTGACGGGAGTGGAGGCATTCTAGAACCTAGAAGGCGCCACGGATCAAGGCGGATTGACATGGATCGAACCAAGCATCAGGCCTCCTTTGTGAAGTGGGCAACCCATTGATTCAGAGCTAGATCGCCCGCGGCAAATAACATCCTTGACTTCTTCGCGTTTTGCGAACTACAATAATATTCGCAATTTGCGAAATGTCGCGAAGGGCAACAATTGCACGTCATTAGCCGCAAACGCCTCAGAGAAGCGGTAGGGCGGCATCCCGAGTTGGAGGCACCACTAGACGTCTGGTATCGCATCGCAAAGGGAGCCGAATGGTCGAGTCTGGTGGATGTGCGAAAAACTTTTGCCAGCGCGGACGCGGTGGAAAGATGGACGATATTCAATGTCAAAGGAAATGATTTCCGCCTCATCACAGAAATCAATTATCGCTGGCAACGAATTTATATCAGACATGTACTGACCCACGCGGAATATGACCGCGAGAAATGGAAACGATGAGTACTGCAACCAGCGGACCTGATTACGCAATGCTTTTAGCCGAAACTCTGCCCGGCGTCATTCGCAGCGAGAAAGAGAACGAACGTTACATCGCCTTGCTGGAAGAGCTGGATCGGAAAGGAGCCAAGCTGACTGCAGCAGAAGAACGTCTGGCGGAGTTGCTCACTCTGCTGATCGAAGATTTCGAAGAACGGCATTATGCTTTTAAGCCTGCGAACCCAGTTGCGGTGCTCGAAGAACTCATGTCGGCGAACGAACTCAAGCAGAAAAACCTGCTCGACATCTTCGGAACGCCCAGTATTGTCTCAGAAGTGCTAAGCGGGAAGCGCAAGCTCACGACGGATCACATCCGCAAGCTCAGCCGACGGTTCCACGTTTCGCCCGAAATATTCTTCTAGCTCGCCGCATCCCTTTGATTTCACGGCCAATCTACTCTGAATCTTCCGGGCTTATGCGGCCATCCACATATTGTCGTTGAAAGGGTGGTTTCGACCATGCTGACGACCATCTCAAGCCGCTTCTGGCAAATTCCATCGTAAACCCAGAACTGCTCTATCCCTCCCCGCTGTGAAGCGTGGAGCAGCCTGCCTGAACATTCAGGAAGGAGAAACATGAAAGGACACTTTCGCCTGATGGCGACGTTGTTGGTGTGTGTAGCCGCATATGCGGCGCTTCTCGGGGCGTTCCACTTGATCAATCAGCCTCGGGATGCGTCGGTGCTCGGCGGGATCGCCTTGATTTTTGTTTTGCTGGGGATCGTGCCAGTGGCTGTGCACACGATCTGGAGGAGACTATGACGATTTTTGATAATGATCGTGAGAAACGGATTCCCCCGACCATCAATATTGGAGGCTTTTCACGTGGGCGATTTCTGGTTCCGGTGATGGTAGTGGTGGGCGTGCTGCTTGGCCTGTGGGCGGTGTCCAGCTTCCTGGTCAACGTCACGCGGATTGAAGCCGGTTATGTCGGCGTCGAAGTTAACCTTGCCGGTAGCCAGCGCGGCGCGTCGGAAATCCCGGTGCGCACCGGCTGGGTGCTATACAGCCCGCTGACGACGCAGGTCATCGAGTTCCCGACCTACGTGCAGACGGTGAAGTGGACAAAAGACGTGAACGAAGGCAACCCATTGAACGAAGAAATGGGCTTTAACAGCAAGGAGGGGATGGAAATTTATGCAGACGTTTCGCTTTCGTATGCGATCGATCCGAGCAAGGTGCCGGATTTTTATGTGAAGTATCGGGTGAATAATCTCGATCGCTTCACGCATGGCATTTTGCGCGACATTGTGCGCAACTCGCTGAACGAGGTGGCTTCGACTTACACGGTGGAAGATGTTTATGGCGAGAGAAAGGCCGAATTCCTGGGCAAGGTCGAGCGCCAGATTCAGGACAAAGTTACGAACGTCGGCGTGGGTGTGCAGCAGTTCGGATTCATTGGAGCGCCGCGGGTTCCAGCGGTGATTGCGCAGGCGATCACGGCAAAGGCACAGGCGATCCAGGAAGCGGAGCGCGCCAAGAATGAATTGGCGACGACGCAGGCCGAGGCGGCGAAAAAAATCGCCGAAGCCGAAGGCGATGCCAAATCGCAAGTGACGCGGGCGCAAGGCGAGGCCGATTCAAACCGCATCCGGCAAAACTCGCTGACGCCGCAACTGCTCGAATTGAGAAGGCTCGAAAACCAGCGGGTCTTGATCGAGAAGTGGAACGGGCAGTTGCCAACGGTGCAGTCCGGCCAGAACGGTGGCTTCTTCATGCAGCTGCCCAAGCCGGAGTAAGGAAGGGGGGGTGGCGGAAGCCACCCTCTCTTTTTAGAGCGCACTAGTGATAACCCCAGACTCCTTCACCTCTAAAGCGGGTTCGAAATGACAAGGCGGATGGTTACAGCACGCCCACGCTCGGTCGAATGATCAATTCTTCGACCACGCCATCTTCCGGAAGGGCCACCGCATTCACTACCGCTTGCCCAACGGTTGACGGCCGAATCATCTTTTTGCGCGGTGCGTCGGGCCAAAACTGCTCCCAGATTGCCGTATCGGTTGCGCCCGGCATTACCGCAATCACGCGAATGTCTTTCGGGCGCAATTCCTCGCGCAACGCGGTGGTCAGGGCCAGCGCTCCCGCCTTGGAAGCGTTATAGGCGGCAAATTGCGGAAAGATCTTGATTGCTGCTATCGACAAAATGTTCACAATGACGCCACCGCGCCTCATCAACGGCAAGGCCGCCCGAGTAACATAGAACAGTCCGGAAAGATTCGAATGAATGACCTCGTTCCACTTCTCTACCGGCAGCTCGGGAACGCTGAAGTTGGCATGGCTGATGCCCGCGTTGTTGATCAAAATGTTCAGACGACGAAAGCGGCGTTTTGCCTCGGCAAGCAAGACTCGAACCGCGGCGGGATCGCCCACGTCACAAGCAAAAGCGAGGATCCGCACTTTATGTTTAGCCAGCTTCTTGGCCGCTCGATCGAGAGAGTTCTGATTCCGGCTGCACAGGACCAGGGCACATCCCTCCGCGGCTAACGCATTCGCGATGGCAAATCCCAAGCCCTGGCTGGCGCCGGTCACCAGCGCAATTTTTCCTCGCAGGGATTTATTGGCCATTCGCGCGGTTGCGGATCAGCGACAGGAATTCAG
>Ga0335073_10000238_pt1 | contig 69262 bp, 61 predicted proteins | sample Lox_Sample_22_FD_207093 | JGI IMG/M metagenome (GOLD analysis project Ga0335073, IMG submission 207093) | Soil microbial communities from Loxahatchee National Wildlife Refuge, Florida, United States - Lox_Sample_2.2 | ecosystem: Environmental > Terrestrial > Soil > Wetlands | place: USA... | reverse complement strand
CGCGGAAGCAGCCTAACATCGAGGAAGTCACTGCGGCGGAATGTTGTTTCTCGACGCCGCGCATCATCATGCACAGATGCCGCGCCTCAATGACCACGCCGACTCCTTGCGGTTCAATGGTTTTCTGAATCGTCTCGGCAATTTGCGTGGTCAGGCGCTCCTGAATTTGCAGGCGGCGAGAGAAGATTTCAACCAGGCGTGGAATTTTGCTCAACCCGATCACCTTCCCGTTCGGGATATACGCCACGTGCACCTTGCCGAAGAAGGGAAGCATGTGGTGTTCGCACAGGCTGAACATTTCCACGTCTTTCACGATGACCATTTCGTCGTAATCCACCGTGAAAAGCGCCTGCTTGAGCAAAGTCTCAGGATCCTTTTGGTAGCCGCGCAGCAACTGCTCGTATGCGCGGTGCACGCGTTCCGGCGTGCCGGTCAGTCCTTCCCGGTTGGGATCTTCGCCCAGGCGGACAATCATTTCGCGGACGAGCTCTTCAAAGCTGGCGCTGGTCAGTGACGGGATTTCAAGCGATTTTGGTGTCATAGAAGATTTTGTAATTTGGTAATTTCCGATTAGAACCTCGAACGCTGTGAACTTAATTACAAAATCACTCGATTACCAAATTGCAAAATCTAGCCCCTGTACTCAAACGCATTCATCATCGTTTCTTCAAACCGCACCCTTTCCAGATGAGCCTGGCGAAAGCCGCGTTGCAAAATATCGTAGACAGCAATGCACAAATTCTCCGTGGTTGGCACCCGGTTAGCGAACTCGGGCAGGGTATTCAGGTTCTGGTGATCGAATCGCTCCAGGATTTCCCGCGCGACAAAACCATCCAGGTCCACAAGGTTGCAAACCATCCCCGTGGCTGGATTGATCTGGCCGCTGACCGTCACTTCGAGCGTGTAATTGTGCCCGTGTCCATGTGGGTTATTGCACTTGCCATAGGTCGCGACATTCTCCGCGGGCGTCATGGTGTCGTTGTGTAGCCGATGCGACGCAGAAAAAAGATATCGCCGATGCAAATAGGCCTTCATGCTTCCCCGTAAAAATCCACGAACAGGTCCGGCATTTCATACACCCGTACCCGGTGCAGTTGCGCGTGCTTCAATTTAGGCGCAAGCCGCTCCCAGATCGTGATCGCCAGATTTTCCGTCGTCGGAATGCGGGTGAAAAATTCCGGTACTTCTTTATTCAAGAAGCGGTGGTCCATGGCATCGAGCACTTCGCGGTGCATGGTATCTTTAAGCTGCTTAAGATCGACCACGAAACCGGATTGCGCATCGACCTCGCCTTTCACCGTAACTTCCAGCGTGTAGTTGTGGCCGTGACCGTTCGGGTTATTACACTTGCCGAAAATGCGTTGGTTCTCCTCCGGCGTGAAGTCAGGGCTGTGATAATAGTGCGACGCGGAGAACTCGGTTTTGCGGGTTAAGTAGACCATTGCGGCATCCTGCTCTTTTATATTACCGATTGTTGACCGATAGCGACGGTTCGAGCCCGAGACAGCCGAGGAATCTTCTCGCTACAATCGGGCTATCGAATTGCTTCACGAACTCCCGGCTCTTTGCTGCGAGCGAGTCGCGCAGCGCAGAGTCGGCGTACAAGCTGTAGATTCCGTCGGCCAGACTTTCGACACTTTCCGGTTCGACCAGAACCCCGTGGCGAACCACCTCTGGGACAGCAGCCGCACGTGCAGCCACTATCGGCTTTCCGCTCGCCATCGCCTCCAGAAAAACAATCCCGAATCCCTCTTGTACGCTGGGCAGACAGAAAATCGTGCACATTTTATACTCAGCCGCGAGCTCTTCCTGCTTAAGATTCAGCCGCCACTTGACCACACCCTCGAGCTTCTTTCTCCGCCAGATTGTTTTGAGCCTACCCCACTCGGGCCCGCCGCCGACCATACGTACCTCCAACTCAGGAATCTTTGATCTGAGTCGTTCCGCCGCACCCAAAAGGACTTCGAGTCGCTTCCTCGGGTAAAACCGGCAGACGCAAAGAACGACAAATTTGCCGTGGTCCATCTCAGTCGAAACAGAGCGGAGGCTGCGCTGCCAGGAGCCAAGATCGATCAACTCAGGAACGACTGTAGGCCGGTTTGCGACGCGGTAAAGCTGTTGAATGCGCTCGGCGGCGTATTCGCTGGTTGTGATTACGGAATCGGCACACTCGACATGGATTTTCTCCCAGCGGGCCTGAAGAGCCATCGTGGCTCTGGTCATGCCAGATTCGAAACGCATTTCGTCGGCGATCACGCCCTTGATCGAGGCCACGTGCCTGCATCTTCTGGATTGCGAGAGCGTGTATCCATCAAGGTCGAAGCCAATTGTCGCGTCATAATTCGACGCGAGCCTCGATTGCAGTGTCTGATTAAAGAAAAATCTTTGCAGAGTGTAGATGGGGAAGCGATGCTTCGGAGTGACTAGATCGACGCCGCACCCTAAATCAACGAGCGCGCTGGCCAGCGCTGAGATGCCACTGAAAGTACCGCTGCCCTGAAAAATGTTCATGGGCGTGGAACTAAGGAAGCACAGGCGCGGCGAACTCATCGGAGTCTAGCCGGCGCGGGATTGTGTCGAACGGCGGCACCGGATGGGAATCATTTATTATAGCTGCGTGCGACGTTTCGTCGTTTTTCTCGCGCTGATCATTCTATGTGGCTGCTATGGCGGTTCGCGGCCGCCGCGCATTGGCACAGCCGCTCCGGATTTTACTGTTCAAGATGCGGACCGCAAGGTCGAGCTGCGCGACTTTCGCGGCAAAACAGTCGTGCTGAATTTCTGGGCGACCTGGTGTCCCCCGTGTGTCGAGGAAATGCCTTCCCTGGTGCAACTCGAGCAGCGGATGGGAAATAAGGGTGTGGCCATTCTAGGCGTCAGCATTGATGTGGACGCGGATGCTTACCACAAATTCCTTAAAGACTATAAAGTCGATTTTCTGACCGTCCGCGACCCCGATCAGAAAAGCAACCGTCTCTATGGCACCTTCAAATTTCCCGAGACCTACATCATCGACCGCAACGGCGTTGTGCGCCGCAAGTTCATTGGCGCGGTCGACTGGAGCTCACCTGAAATCGTAGATTTTCTCAATAAGCTGTAAGAGGCGCACGCCGCGCGAGTCCCCGAAAGTCTTGTGCAGCTTTAGGTTAGCTCTGACTTCGCAAGTTTTGTTTTCAAACCTGTCCAAGCACGATAGACTCACTGCTAGAATGGCATTCCCCACAGGCCCAGAGGCGGCACCAATCCTTAGCCGAGATATTACGCGGCTCGCCTAAGACGCATCGAATACGGTCATGTCTCTAGGAGAATCCAAAGTAAGCGATGAGTAAGAGCAAGCAACAGGCGATCTATTATGTGCTCGGTGTGCTGGCGGCGCTGGCCGCGCTTCTGCTTCGCCGAATGCTGAGCCCATTCTTGGGGCAGCAAAATCCTTACCACACTATGTGGCTGGCGGTGGTATTTTCCGCCTGGTACTGCGGAATCGGACCGTCCATCGTTACAGTGCTGGTTGGGGCCACAGGTGTTTGGTATTGGTTTCTGCCACCTCAGCATTCCTTTTCTGGCAAAACCTATGTGGAGCTTTCCGGAACGTTGGGTTTTCTCGTTCTTTCCGCAGTTATTGTCGCCTTGGGAGAATCCACCCGGCGCATTATGGCGAGGCAGCTGGAGGCCGAAGAAAAACTCAAAGAAACTCAGGAGGAGTTGGAAGATCGAGTCAACGAAAGAACAGCAATGCTGGCAGAAAAAACTGCCGAACTGGCGGAGAAGGCGACCTTGCTTGACCTAGCCAACGACGCGATCTTTGTGAAGACTGCCGGGGGCACGATTTCCTACTGGAACCAGGGTGCGGAGCGCCTTTACGGGTGGACCATGAGCGAGGCGCTCGGTCATGATCCAGCCACGTTACTACATTCCGAATATCCCATTCCGCTGAAAGAAATTGAGAGCGCGGATATCTGGGAGGGAGAACTGCGCCATACCACGCGAGATGGTACCCGGATCGTGGTGGCGAGCCGCTGGACCAAGATAAAAGACGACGCCGGAAAGGCGGTAGGCTGGCTTGAGATCAACACCGACATTACGGCTCGGAAAAGGGCTGAATTCGCGGCCAGAAGTCTGAGCGGACGCATTCTTACGTTGCAGGACGATGAGCGGCGGCGCATCGCTAGAGGATTGCATGACAGTCTTGGTCAATATTTAACTGCGTTAAAGATGAATCTGGACCTGCTGGCAAGAGGAACGGGTGAGCAAGCTACCCTGGCCGCCGAAGCCTCCGAAATGGCCGAGAGATGTTTAGCGGAAACTCGCACCGTTTCCCATCTTCTCCACCCGCCATTGTTGGATGAAGCGGGCTTTGGTTCAGCGGCTCGATGGTTTGTCGACGGGTTTGCGCAACGCAGCGGCATCAAAGTGCGCCTGAGCCTTCCGCCTTCCGTTCTGCGCATGCGGCAAGAAGCGGAGATTGCATTGTTCCGCGCTTTGCAGGAAAGTCTCACCAACGTCCATCGTCATTCCGATAGTTCAGAAGTCGATATTCGTTTTAGTGTGGAAGGTAACGTTGTTCGGTTGGAAATCGAGGACAACGGCCGCGGTATACCTCGCAAGACCTTGAAGCGTCTGCTTGAAGGAGGCGGCGAAACCGGTGTCGGCATCGCCGGAATGCGAGAACGTCTGCGAGAATTGGACGGCTCTCTTGACATCGAGTCGGACGATAACGGGACGCTGCTAAGAGTCCTGATCCCTCTGTCCGAGGTTGGCGTAGACCTCGAGCCCAGCAACGATGCTACAAAAAGAGGAGTTTCTGCCGCCTAAGGCATTTCTTTCCTTGTCCGGTTCCGGACAATCTTCTCCGCCAGCGGACAGCGCACGTTCTCCATCCTTTGATCACAGTCGCTTTCTCCGTTTGAAAATCATGCACTTAGGCTAGATTGGTGATTGGCGGCCAGGTTGCTTTCAATTGTCGTGCTCTGGTCGTTTCGACAGCCTCAATGATGAACGGTGTGCTTCAAGATCTGGCGTATGCCACCCGGCAATTGCGAAAGAATCCGGGTTTTGCCTGCACTGTCATCCTGGTGTTGGGTCTCGGAATCGGCGCTAGCACCGCGATTTTCAGTGCCGTCAATCCGATTCTGTTCAAGCCGTTGCCATATCCGCATCCTGAGCGAATCGTTATGATTTGGACGGCCGCGGACGATGGCACGCGCCTCGCACAAACTTTCCATACCTACCGCGAGCTCACCGAACGCAGTCACTCTTTCGAATCAACCGCCGCGTTCAAGCCATGGCAGCCTGCGATCACGGGCGCGGATCGTCCGGAGCGGATCGACGGCCAACGCGTGACTGCTGGCTATTTCTCTAGCCTTGGCGTAGCGCCGGTCCTCGGTCGAGATTTTCGCACTTCTGACGATGTACGGAACGGTCCGAACGTGGTGATCCTGAGCAACGGATTGTGGCGGCGGTTGGGCGGAGACGAAGCGATCGTCGGCCGACAGATCAAGCTGGATGGCGACAGTTACACGGTGATCGGAGTGATGCCAGCGCTGTTCGACAATGTTCTGCTTTCCTCCGCCGAAGTCTGGGCGCCGTTGCAATACGACACCGGAAATATCGCTTCTCGCGAGACCCGGGAGTGGGGGCATCACCTGCGAATGATTGCGCGGTTGAAGCCAGGCGCCGGCATTAAGCAGGCCAGAAATGATCTCGACTGGATTGCACATCATTCCATCGCGGATTTTCCTCGCGTTCCTTGGGCCTCACTGGAACGCGGGCTGATCACCAGCACCCTGCAGGAAGATATAGCGAGCGGGGTGAGGCCCGCATTGTTCGCAATTCTCGGGGCTGTCGGCCTGGTGCTGTTGATTGCTTGTGTGAATGTGACGAACCTGCTGCTCGCTCGTGCCGCGCAACGGCGCGGCGAGTTTGCCATGCGGACAGCGCTAGGCGCTGCGCCAGTACGACTAATCCGACAACTGCTCACCGAGAGCTTGCTGCTGGCATTTTGCGGCGGCGCCTTGGGAATCTTTGTTGCGCAGTTCGGCGTGCGAACCCTCGTCGCACTGAGTCCTAGGGAATTGCCGCGCCTCAACGCCATCCGGGTCGACGACATGACATTTGTTTTCGCCTTCGCTGTAGCCGCAGTGACCGGCCTGATCGTCGGCCTTGTCCCTGCGCTGCATGCTACTCGCAGCGATCCTCACAAGGGCTTGCAACTAAGTTCCACGCGGGCAGTGGGTGTTCATCAGTGGACACGGCGCACGCTCGTCGTCGTCGAGTCAGCCATTGCGCTTGTGCTCCTGGTGAATGCCGCATTGCTGTTCCGAAGTTTGAAGCATCTATTCGCCGTGGATCCTGGCTTCGATTCATCTCACGTCCTTACCATGCAGGTGCAGGAATCCGATCGCCGATACGAGTCGGACGGCGAGCGCAATCGTCTTTTTTCTCAAATCTTGGAAGCGGTCCGCCAAGCTCCAGGGGTCGAGGCGGCAGCTTTTACGAGTCAATTGCCGTTGAGCGGCGATTTCGACTCCTATGGCGTGCAATTCGAGTCCGACCCCGCTGACGAATCCGGTTTTCGCTACGCGGTGACACCGGATTATTTTGCGGCCATGCATATTCCGCTGCTACGCGGTCGATTGCTGAGTGAGCACGACGTGCTCGGTGCGCCGCAGGTCATTCTGCTCAGCGAATCCTTCGCAAAACGAAAATTTCACGGGCAGGATCCCATCGGGCGTCGCGTTCGGGTGGGTGCCGACATCGGTCGCGCCGATGGGCGATGGAGCACAGTTGTCGGAGTCGTAGGTGACGTAAAGCAGGCGTCGTTGGCACTCAACGATTCCGACGCCTTCTACACTTCGACCAGTCAATGGTCCTGGGTCGACAACGTGCAATCGCTCGTCGTGCGCACTCACGGAGATGCTGCAGGCCTCGCCCCCGTGATCCGAAATGCCATCTGGTCGGTGGAGAAAGACCTGCCAATTGTGCGCGTCGCAACCATGGACAGCCTACTCGCAAAGTCGGAGGCCGAACGGCATTTTGTCCTGATCCTGTTGGAGGCGTTCGGGCTGATGGCATTGTTGCTTGCGGCCACCGGAATCTATGGCGTTTTGGCTGGTAGTGTAAGTGAGCGCACTCGCGAAATCGGGGTGCGGGCGGCATTGGGTGCGACCCGCGCCGACATTCTCGCGCTTGTAATTGGCCAAGGAATGACGCTGACTGCCCTTGGTATTGTGATTGGAACTATGGGAGCGGTTGCCGCGAGTCAAACCCTGGTTACGCTCCTGTTCGGAATTTCGCGCTTCGACTTGTTTACCTACGTCGGAGTGATCGCTCTGCTTGCCGGCGTATCGATGTTCGCATGTGCCTTGCCGGCCTGGCGAGCGGCCCAGGTTGATCCGGCGATTGCGCTCCGCTCCGAGTAGTGCGCCGATCAAGAAAGAACGGCCGAACTTGGAACGAATCTCCAAAATCCGGCCGGACTTCATCTCGCGGTTGTGAAAAGCCTACTTGCCCATTCCGCTGGAATTGCATGTTTTAGAGATGTGTTTCAACTTGTCCACACTTAGCATGGGTGCGGCTTGCGAGCCACCGCCCATGGAAGAACCGGCACTTCCCGCAGTTGCGGCGGAACTCGACGGTGTTCCGGTGACGCGCACTTCGTGTCCGACATGCTTGCTCAAGATTGCAGAATCACCTTGCAATTGATACGTCGCTCCGGAAGCTGCCATCAGCATGTAACTGCCATTGGAATTCTGCAGGCAGCCCTCTACTGAGATTTCTCCCGAGGCACGCGTCCCCGCCTGTCCCGACGCCGTTGGAGCAGTCTGGTCTTGCGGGCCGGTTTGGGGTGACTGGGGCTGCGGTTGCCCTTGCGGATATTGGTCCTGCGGTGCGGCTTGCGACGCTTGGCTGGGCGAAGTTTGATCTTGCGCCTGCAACCAAATCGTAGAGAACATCAATGCGATTGCTAGCAATAACGTTTTTGTCATAGAAGCTCCTTGTCCCTCGTTTCTTACAAAATCGGACCAGAGGATTTACTACGACGGTGGCTGTAGTGCGCAAAAAACGCTGCCTATGCGGCCTTCGATTCGTCGCATAGGCGCTGATAGTACTCCCTTCCGCGTTGGTAGCCGCGTGTGAACGCTTCTGCAACCTCGACCCCGGGATGCTGTTGCTGCAGGTCTTCCAACTTACTCTCCATCTCTGCTGTGGTTTGGTCGAATTCCATGCAGCGAGTTTTGGCGTGGAGGGCAGCTTCGAAGCCCATCCGATAATAGGTTTCGTCTTGGTTGAAATTCCTCCCTGAGGCAGCGTAATGCTCTTCCTCGGCACTGCGTAATCCCGTCCACCATTGTTGTCGGGCGGCATCGATGGCATCTGCTCCTTTCGCTGTGAGTATTTCGCGAATGGGCTGCGCCGCAGCTTCGTCTTCGGCAAGAACAACTACCACGCTATAACCCTTGCGCAGAGCATCTTCGTAAAGAAAGATTTCGTCCTCAGGCAGGCCCTCAGTCATGCTGTTTTCCAATGAACCTCCAGCCGCTGCTCCGGCGCCGGCTCCGGCAGCGGTAAGGATTGCAGTCCCCAAAAGCCCGAGGGCGCTAACCAGTCCCACGCCTGGAACTACCAGCGCTACAAAAGCGCCAGTGGTGAGTCCGCCAGCTCCGCCCAAGACTGCACCCAGGGCCTTGCCCATGCCGGGTTGTTCGGCCGCCTCAACTGGCACTGCCTCAAGCCTCGTACTCGCATTTCCGGGTGTGAGTAAAGTGATCTTGTCTGTGGGAATTCCATCGCTTGAACGCAGCGCCTTCACTGCATCTTCTGCCTGAGCTTGAGATGAAAACACACCAGTCACAGCTCGCATTGTCATCAACCTTTCCACTGAGGGGATCTGAACAACAGACGTCCAACCAACACAGTCGATGCAAGATCCTTTCTCTTGGTTACAGCATTCTATAAGTCTTCGCCATACCCGAAACACTTGAAACCGCCAGCCTGCGTCCCCGAGCCATTCAACGGAAAGCGGACATCTCGTTTACTACCAGCAGCATCGGAGAGATAGCCGTGATTAGCCGGCGGGGGGTTAACGGTGGTTGCGGTGCTGCCAAACTGGCAAGGTCTTGCCGCGTCTGCGCTCTGGGCGTGGTTGTTGCACCTTCGCAGCTTCGGGCAAATCATCGTTGGCCTGGCCGATAACTCTGTTATTCCACTTCCTGGTAGCTTGGATGTCTTCACCATCTGGTTGGCAGCCAGCCGTCCCAATTTATGGTGGTATTACGCGGTGATGGCCACCGTCGGGGCTGTGATTGGCGGCTACATCACATATTTCCTCGCGCGCAAAGGCGGGAAAGAAGCTCTGGAGGCGAAATTCGGCAAACGGCGCGCTGGGAAAATCTGTCGCAAGTTCGAACGTTGGGGAGTGAGCGCCGTGGCGATTCCTGCACTGCTGCCTCCGCCGTTTCCCATCGTGCCTTCGTTGATTGCCGCGGGCGCTCTGCAATTTCCAACCAAGAAATTCCTGGGTGCGCTTGCCCTGGGCCGTGCCATTCGTTTTACGGTCATCGCCGGCCTGGGAGCAATTTATGGTTCTGCGATTGTCAGTTTCTTCGCTCAGTACTACAAGCCAACCCTCTTCATCCTGATCGGTGTAGCGGCATTGGCCAGTATTCTTGCGGCGGTTGAATACTATCGCCGGACGCGCAGCAGCAAGCCGGCTCCGAGGTCCGAGCGACAAACCAAAGCAGCTTAACTGATGTGTCTTGGCTCTGCAGGAATTTCATGCGATGGAAAGGGACAAATTGGTACAGCGATCCTTCGTCGTGATTACAGCTTTGTACCAATAGTCCAAAGCGATAGCAGGGAAGATAAAAGCGGAGGCACGAAAATAGGCAGTAAAACCGTTTTCTGAGTGGACAAGGCTGCGCATGCCAAATACGAGGCGGAAGAGAACGACGCGGAGTCGGAACAACAAAGCGGCTCGGGTGTCTAAAGGTGCGCTCCCGCGTCGCGCTCCTTACGATCCGGCCAAGCTGCCGGAAACGTCTTCCGATCCCATGCCGCTTCCCGAAGAACAGCAAACGCTTTTTCAAGAAGTACTCAGATTGTTGGAGACGAACCGCATACCTTACGCCGTAGCAGGCGCCTTCGCACTGCAGGCCCATACCGGCATTTGCCGCGATACCAAAGACCTCGACCTCTTCTTGACTTCTGAAAATGTCGCAATTGCCCTCAAGTGTTTACGGCAGGAGGGATTCGACTGCGAGGTCTGCGATCCCGTGTGGTTGTTTAAGGCGCATCGCGACCATTTCTTTGTCGATCTCATTACTGGCATGAGTAACGCCGCCATCGCCGTCGAAGATTCCTGGATTCAGCGTGCGAAGCCGGCCGTGATCCACGGAGTGAAAAGCCGAGTCCTGAGTGCAGAAGAGCTTGTGGCTTCTAAATTGTTTGTCACGCGCCGGGAGCGCTTCGATGGCGCCGACATTGCCCACGTCATTTACGGCACGCAGGGAAATCTTGACTGGAACCGCGTCTTGTCCTTGACGGGTGAACATTGGGAGATCCTATTCTGGGCTCTGGTATTCTTCCGCTACGTTTATCCCGCGCAAACGGACTATATCCCCGGTGAAGTTTGGCAAAAGCTGATCGAACGCTTTCGGCAGGCCGTTCTACATCCTGATAGGCAAGCAAAATTCCGCGGCAGTTTGATCGACGACAAGATGTTTGCCATCGACGTGCGCGAATGGGGCCTGCCAGATCTTTATCTCGACTATCGCAATCGTCGATTGCGAGACATCGAGATACTGAGATAGATCCCATGAGAATCGCGGCCACAGCGGACTTGCACTTCACCGGAGCATTGCACAGCACATTGCTCGATCAACTCGGCCGAGTGCGAGAATCGGCCGACGTGCTCGTCGTCGCTGGAGATCTGACCAATTTTGGCCGCCCCGACGAGATGGAGCCTTTACTCAACGTGGTTGTGCGCTCGCGCATTCCCACCATCATGGTGTTAGGAAACCATGACTACGAAAGTGGCAAACAGGATGAGTTGACGAAAATGATGACCGGTGCCGGCATCAAGGTTTTAGACGGAACCGCATACGAACGCGATGGCGTAGGGTTCGCCGGCACCAAAGGTTTTCCGGGGGGCTTCGGGCGAGGCGTCCTTACCGCCTTTGGCGAGCCCGAAGTCAAGCAATTTGTCCAAGCTTCCATTGACGAGGCTTTGAAGCTCGAACGCGCCATGGCGCAATTGCGAGCGCCGAAGAGAATAGTCGTACTGCACTATTCGCCAATCGCCGCGACTGTGCAGGGAGAAGCCGCGGAGATATTTCCGTTCCTGGGAACCTCCCGCCTCGCAGAAGTGGTCGACCGCCATGGCGCCGATCTGGTATTGCATGGGCATGCCCACCATGGGCAGTTGGAGGGTCGTACCACCGGCGGAGTTGCGGTTTACAACGTAGCGATTACCTTACTTCAGGGGCAAGCAGTGCCCACGCCGTACCGTGTCTTCGATTTGTAATAAGCCGATCGAAAACGCTCAAGCCGGCTTCTGTGTATATTGCGCAGGTGCTTCCTCGAAGACCTGTTTGCAATCCTCCGAGCAGAAGTAAAACTTCTGGCCATCGTAGTCTGTGGTGAATTCTTCGGTCGGTTGCGCTGCTTCTTCGTCCACGTGAATGCCACATACCGGATCGACTGCCATGGGATCTCCTCCTCGAAATCGGGTTGAATTGCTGCTGTCGTGAAAATGATTAGTGATGTTTGAAGTATTGAACTGCTCGCTCGTGAGCTTGCGCAGCCTTCTTGGATTGGAAAGTCCCTAAATTTCGGCGTCGGCCGGTCTTTGGATTTTTCTTGCGCGAGTAAAGGCGGTATTTACCGGTTTTCAATTTGCGAATCATAATCGGCTCGGGAAGAACTTCCTTTACCGTAGTGCATGGTTCCCGCCACCTCCATCGGGTATCGACCGTAAATTTGCCGGACCGTCGGTGCAGATGGCGTTTGGATGTATCGAACATCGGTACAGCAAATCGCGCTTGAGACTACAAGATGTATTCGATTTCTCTCGCCAACGCGCACGCCTACGCTAAATCCGGAGGATGGCATGCCGGAAAAAGAGACCTTGGAACGCGCTCACGAAGATGCCCAGGAAGGAAAATCGCCCAGTACGCAAGCCGGAGAATTCGTGCGCGAAGAGATGCATCACGTGCGCGAAGGAAAACACGGCGCCCGCTCCACCAAGCAAGCGATCGCGATCGGTCTGTCGAAAGCTCGTCGCGCGGGGGTGAAGCTGCGCCCTCCCAGCGGAAAGAGCGCCTCGGCGAAAACTAAAAAGCAGGCTGGCCGTGATTATTGCAAGGGCCAAAGCCACTCTCAGCGTCGAACTTCTCAAACCCGTTCTCGGGCCGTTAGCGGAGCGCTCCGCCGAGAGGGGCGCACGGCTGCTTCGCCCAGGGCACTCTCCAAGCACGCTCGGACGACGGCACGAAAAAGAGGGTCGAGCGCTCGTCATCACTCGGCCATGAAAGCCGTTCGCACGAAAGGAGCTGTCGGTCGCAGCCAATCTGCGCGAAAAGCTGCCAGGACTCGGCGTGCTCATGCGGGCCGGTAGTTTGCGGAACCCGAAATGGAGGGACGCACACCGTGTGCGGAGCATGGCTCGAAGACATCTCGCCGCGTCGTTTCACTTCAGTCCTACTTGCATCGGGCATCCTTCTTTTCGTTCCTCCCGCTTACACTCAATCCACCGTTCGAATGGCCAAGGCCGAACTAGACGCACCCGGCTTAGCCACGAGCTACGTTTCGACAACGCCCTCTACCGAACCGCAACCGGCAGTATCCAACTGCACGATGAGGCTGCCGGCGTACGCCCGAGACATGCCGTCGACCTATACTTCTCTCTCGACCCATTGCAAATTCGAAATCTTTTTGAAACAAACCTACTCACCGTACACGTTCGCGTCTGCCCTCTATAGTGCAACGTGGGGGCAAATGATGGCGCAATGGCCGCAATATGGCGGCGGCATGCAAGGTTGGGGAAAGAGGCTCGGGGCGACGCTAGCTGATACAGAATCTCGCCGGTTCATTCAAGGCTATGTTCTCTCCAGTGCTTTCCATCAGGACCCCCGGTATTTTCCGTCACGCAAGAAGGCCTTGGTTGACCGTGCCTGGTATGCTGCCACGCGCGTCCTGGTTACCCGCGGCGATTTGGGGCAGAGTGAGCTGAATTCTTCCGAACTGTTGGGGGCCTTCTCGACAAGTTCGCTGCAAAATCTCTATTACCCGGTGCAGTATCGTACCTTCGGCGGGACTATGAATCGTTTCCTGGGGGCGATTAGCTCCGACGCCGTTTCAGATGTTCTTCACGAGTTCACTCCCGATATGAAGCGCTTGTTCCATCAGCACGCGCCCAAGAGGATCCAGGCGCTAGAGCAAAGAGTCCCCATGCCGGCAGAAGATCGATGGTAACAAGATTTGTGTGTAGTGAATAAGGAAGGCCGAAAACTACACCAGAGTTTTGGTGCCTTTGGTCAGACGCTCGCTCAGGAAGATGCCGCCGCTGACGACCGTACGAATCGCGCCCGGCAGCTCCCGCGCGGCATCCGCTTTGGCAACAAATCCGCGCGCCCCGGTCTTAAGCGCTTCATTTGCCACCTGAATGGAATCATGCTGGCTCAGAAATAGAATTTGCGATTGGGGCGCTATCTTGCGAATACGAACTGCAACGTCAATTCCATTAATGTCGGGAAGGCTGATATCGAGCAGAATAAGATCCGGCTTGAGTTCCTCGGCTTTCCGCACGGCTTCCATTCCGGCCGCGGCTTCCCCAACAACTTCAAGGTCCGATTCACTGGCGAGAACCGAGCGAATGCCGCGTCTGACAACGTCGTGATCGTCGACCATCAGCACCCGCACGGACAATGCAACTCCTTCCCCGACCCTCTTGTGGTCACAAGACATCGGTATGGTAGCATGCGTCCCATTGGTGCAAGAAGTGCATTGCGCAGAACAATTACATTGTTAAGACGGAGCGATAGCTCCGTCTTAACGTGGAATTTGCGCGGAAATCGGCGTGTTGCCGGCTTGCACAAAATTGTTTCGCACTGCGTAGAGCACTAATTCCGCGACCGAGTGCAGGTCGAGTTTGCGCATGATGTTGCTGCGGTGCGTTTCCGCCGTTTTGACACTCAGATTGAGCAAAGCGGCGACTTCCTTCGTGCTCTTTCCTTCCGCCAACAGTTGCGTGATCTCGCACTCGCGGTGGGTGAGGATGGGACGGTTCTTGGTGCTCCCGCCATTGCCGGCAAAGTAGCCGCCAAGCACCATCTCGGCGATTCGCGAGGTGAAGAAAGTTCTGCCAACTTCCAATGCCTCCACCGCCGTCACTAGATCGCGGGCCGCATCGGATTTGAATATGAATCCACGAGCGCCAGCATCCAGCACGGCGCGCGCAACTTCATCCGCTTCCGTAACGGTCAAGATAAGAACTTTTGTCCGGGGATTGTTGTGTACGATTTGCCGCGTGGCCTCAAAACCGTTCAGGCTCGGCATACCGATATCGAGAATAACGATGTCTGGCTTCAACTCCCGGGTTTTGTCTACCGCTTGCCGCCCGTCAACCGCCTCACCACAGACCTCCCATCCGGGATGAGCTTTGAGAAGAGATACCAAACCCCTGCGAACTATTTCGTGATCGTCTGCTACCAGAATGCGCAGCATGGTTAGCTCCGAAGCGAAGAATTTGTGTTAAAGACTCCCGCAATACACAGTGCCAAAATTTAGCAGTAATCCACGCCGGGTCAATACAGGATATTCCGTATGATCCTTCTAAATTGCAAACATAAACTGCGTCCATACAGGAAACACTGTAGTGTCAAGCGCGCATCGGCGTGGTGAAATGACGTGTCGGCACCGAATAGGCCAGCCGTTGGTTTGCGGACCCACAAGCAGCTCTCCCCACCGCGAACTGTTGGCCAGGTGCCGTTTTCCGCATTGTCTTTCAGGAGATCAGCATGAAGAGCAGCGCTCAAGGTGTGGAGACCGAGCTTCCAGCCACTGAACGTAAGAACAACGGAAAAGGCAACGGTCGCCCGAAAGTGGTGGGGGAGTCGGCTGCGGCTGATCTCGCAGTGATCCTCGCTGGTTTGCAAACTATGCGCGGCGGAGATTTCTCGGTCCGGCTCCCGGTTTCGTGGACCGGACTCGCCGGCAAAATTGCCGACACGTTCAACGAAATCGTCGCTGCCAATCAGCAGATGGCGCAAGAACTAAGACGCGTGGGTCAGGTGGTCGGTAAAGAAGGACGAACTCGGGAGCGCACCAAATTCCAGGAGTCGCGTGGTGCGTGGGGCGAGATGGAGACTTCCGTCAACACGCTGGTTGACGACTTGCTTCGTCCCACCACGGAAATGACTCGCGCTATCGCGGCCGTTGCTCAAGGAAATCTCGCGCAAACCGTTCGTACCGACGTCGATGGCAGACCGCTGGAGGGCGAGTTCCTTCGCTCCGCCGACATCGTCAACAAAATGATTCAGCAGCTCAGCGTCTTTACCGCTGAAGTGACGCGCGTGGCGCGCGAAGTCGGGACCGACGGCAAACTCGGAGGCCAGGCAATCGTGCCGGGCGTGGCCGGCACTTGGAAAGATCTGACCGATTCAGTGAATTCGATGGCCAGCAACTTGACTGGTCAGGTTCGTAACATCGCCGAAGTTACAAACGCTGTGGCCAGCGGCGACTTGTCACGAAAAATTACGGTCGATGTGCGGGGTGAGATTCTGCAGTTGAAAGAAGCCATCAACACCATGGTGGACCAACTGCGGTCCTTTGCATCCGAAGTGACGCGCGTGGCCCGCGAAGTTGGCACTGATGGAAAGCTCGGCGGCCAGGCCGTGGTTCCGGGCGTTGCCGGTACGTGGAAAGATCTCACTGACTCCGTCAACGCAATGGCCGGCAACCTTACAGCTCAGGTCCGCAATATCGCTGAAGTCACGACCGCCGTGGCTCGCGGCGATTTGTCACGAAAAATCACCGTCGACGTGAAAGGCGAAATTCTCGAACTGAAGAACACCATTAACACGATGGTGGACCAGTTGAACGCGTTCGCCGGCGAAGTGACGCGCGTGGCCCGCGAAGTCGGTACCGAAGGCAAACTCGGCGGCCAGGCGCAGGTTCCCGGCGTCGGCGGCACATGGAAAGATCTCACCGACAACGTGAACTTCATGGCCAGCAACCTTACCGGCCAGGTGCGTAACATCGCCGAGGTCGCAACCGCCATCGCGAACGGCGACCTCTCGCGCAAGATCACAGTCGACGTGCGCGGCGAAATCCTGCAGCTGAAAGAAACGCTCAATACCATGGTCGACCAGCTCAATCGTTTCGCCGGCGAAGTGACGCGCGTGGCCCGCGAAGTCGGTAGCGAAGGCCGGCTGGGTGGACAGGCGAATGTGCCTGGCGTGGCTGGAACTTGGAAAGACCTTACCGACTCCGTCAACTCGATGGCTGGTAACCTCACCGCCCAGGTGCGAAACATCGCTGAGGTCACGACCGCTGTGGCCCGCGGCGACTTGTCACGAAAGATCACCGTCGACGTGAAGGGCGAAATTCTTGAACTGAAGAACACCATTAACACGATGGTGGACCAGTTGAACGGGTTCGCCGGCGAAGTTACCCGCGTGGCCCGCGAAGTCGGGACCGACGGCAAACTTGGCGGCCAGGCGGAGGTGCCCGGCGTGGCCGGAACCTGGAAGGACCTTACCGATAACGTCAACTTCATGGCCGGCAACCTCACGGCGCAAGTGCGAAATATTGCCGAAGTGGCGACTGCCGTGGCTCGCGGCGACTTGTCACGAAAGATCACCGTCGACGTCAAAGGAGAAATTCTCGAACTCAAAGACACGCTGAACACCATGGTGGACCAGTTGCGCGCGTTCGCTTCGGAAGTCACGCGCGTGGCCCGCGAAGTCGGTACCGACGGCAAACTCGGCGGCCAAGCCCAGGTGCCGGGCGTCGCCGGAACCTGGAAGGATCTTACCGACTCGGTGAACTCGATGGCCAGCAACCTCACCGGCCAGGTCCGTAACATTGCCGAAGTTGCTACTGCCATCGCCAACGGCGACTTATCAAAGAAAATTACGGTGAACGTCAGCGGCGAAATTCTGCTGCTGAAGGAAACCATCAACACGATGGTGGACCAGCTGAACGCGTTTGCGGGTGAAGTCACGCGCGTGGCGCGCGAGGTCGGATCGGAAGGCCGGCTCGGCGGACAGGCCAACGTGCCCGGCGTCGCCGGGACCTGGAAAGATCTCACCGACAACGTGAACTTCATGGCCAGCAACCTGACGGGTCAGGTCCGCAACATCGCGGAAGTGACCACGGCCGTGGCCCGCGGCGACTTGTCACGAAAAATCACTGTCGATGTGAAGGGCGAAATTCTCGAGCTGAAGAACACCATCAACACCATGGTGGACCAGCTCAATGCATTCGCCGGCGAAGTAACACGCGTGGCCCGCGAAGTGGGCACCGACGGCAAACTCGGCGGCCAGGCTGAAGTGCCCGGCGTCGCCGGAACCTGGAAAGATCTCACCGACTCGGTCAACTCCATGGCCGGCAACCTCACGGCGCAGGTTCGTAACATCGCTGAAGTCGCGACAGCTATCGCGAACGGCGATTTGTCAAAGAAAATTACCGTCGACGTGCGCGGTGAAATTCTGCAGCTCAAAGAAACGCTCAATACCATGGTCGAGCAGTTGCGATCATTTGCCGCCGAAGTCACCCGCGTGGCTCGCGAAGTCGGCAGCGAAGGCCGGCTTGGCGGACAAGCCAACGTGCCCGGTGTTGCCGGAACCTGGAAAGATCTGACGGATTCCGTGAACGCCATGGCCGGGAACCTCACCGGCCAGGTGCGAAACATCGCCGAAGTGACAACCGCCGTCGCCCGCGGCGACTTGTCACGAAAAATTACCGTGGACGTGAAAGGCGAAATCTTGGAGTTGAAGAACACCATCAACACCATGGTGGACCAGCTCAACGCGTTCGCCGGCGAAGTCACCCGCGTGGCCCGCGAAGTCGGTACCGACGGCAAGCTTGGTGGTCAAGCGCAGGTACCCGGAGTGGCCGGAACCTGGAAAGACCTCACGGACAACGTGAACTTCATGGCCAGCAACCTCACGGGTCAGGTTCGTAACATCGCCGAAGTCGCGACGGCCATCGCGAATGGCGACTTGTCAAAGAAGATTACGGTCGACGTGCGCGGCGAAATCTTGCAGCTGAAAGAAACGTTGAACACCATGGTCGAGCAGCTGCGTTCGTTCGCTGCCGAAGTCACCCGCGTTGCTCGCGAAGTCGGAACCGAAGGACGGCTCGGTGGACAAGCCAACGTGCCCGGGGTCGCCGGCACTTGGAAAGATCTCACGGACTCGGTCAACGCCATGGCGCGAAACCTCACCGGCCAGGTGAGAAACATCGCCGAAGTGACCACGGCTGTTGCCCGTGGTGACCTGTCACGAAAAATAACCGTGGACGTGAAAGGCGAAATTCTCGAACTCAAGAACACCATCAACACCATGGTGGACCAGCTCAACGCCTTCGCTGCCGAAGTCACCCGCGTGGCCCGCGAAGTCGGTACGGAAGGAAAGCTCGGAGGCCAGGCGCAGGTCCCGGGCGTCGCCGGCACATGGAAGGATCTCACGGACAATGTCAACGTGATGGCGGCGAATCTCACCGAACAGGTGCGCGGCATCGTAAAAGTCGTGACGGCCGTCGCCAATGGAGTGCTGACGCAGAAGTTGACCGTGTACGCCAAGGGCGAAGTCGCGGCTCTTGCGGAAACGATCAACAACATGACCGACACACTCGCCACTTTCGCCGACCAGGTTACAACCGTGGCCCGCGAAGTCGGCGTGGAAGGCCGTTTGGGTGGCCAGGCCAACGTGCCGGGCGCAGCCGGTACGTGGAAAGATTTGACAGGTAACGTAAACCTGCTCGCCGATAACCTGACCAACCAAGTGCGCGCGATCGCAGAAGTCGCGACCGCTGTAACGAAAGGTGACTTGACCCGGTCCATTCAGGTAGAAGCGAGAGGCGAAGTCGCCGAACTCAAAGACAACATCAACACCATGATCAATAACCTCCGTGGAACCACGGAGCGTAACACCGAGCAGGACTGGCTGAAGACCAACCTCGCTCGCTTCACCGGCATGTTGCAAGGGCAACGCGATCTGGCCACGGTGGGACGAATGTTGCTCACCGAACTTGCGCCGCTAGTCAACGCTCAGCAAGGCGTGATTTACCAGATGGAGGAAGAGGAATCCGGCGGCATGGTCCTACTTTCCGCTTTTGCTGGAGATGGCGAAGGCGGCCACCTCAGGCGACTCCAGACTGGCGAGGGTTTAATCGGGCAATGCGCGATGCAGAAAAAACGCTTGCTCATTACCGATCTGCCGCCCGATGGCATTTCGATTCGCTCCGGTCTGTTTGAAGCGCTTCCTCGTAACGTGATCGTTTTGCCGGTGCTCTTCGAAGATCGAGTGAAAGCCGTCATCGAGCTTGCTACGCTTAGCACTTTCACGGCATCGCAGCTCGCACTGCTCGAGCAGCTCACGGCAAGCATCGGCATCGTGCTGAACAGTATCGAAGCGACGATGCAGACCGAAGGCTTGCTCAAACAGTCGCAACAGTTGGCCACCGAACTGCAAACTCAGCAGAAGGAGTTGCAGCAGACCAACGAGCAACTTGCGCAAAAAGCTCAACAGTTGGCCGAACAGAACGTGGAAGTGGAACGCAAGAACCAGGAAATCGAGCAAGCCCGCCGCGCCTTGGAAGAAAAAGCCAAAGAACTGGCGCTCACGTCCAAGTACAAGTCCGAATTCCTGGCCAACATGTCGCACGAGTTGCGTACGCCGTTGAATAGCATTCTCGTTCTGGGTCAGCAACTCGCCGATAATCCTGACCACAACCTGACTCCGAAGCAGGTGGAATACGCGCGGACCATTCACGGCGCGGGAACCGATCTGCTCACGCTGATCAGCGACATCCTCGATCTCTCCAAGATCGAGTCCGGCACGGTATCGGTCGATGCCGAAGAGGTCTTCTTCGCCAGCTTGCTCGACATGGTAGGAAGACCCTTCCGTCACGAAGCCGAAACCAGGAAACTGAGCTTCGAGGTGCACAGCGATCCGCACTTGCCTCGCAGCCTGGTTACCGACTCCAAGCGTTTGCAGCAGGTGTTGAAGAACCTGTTGTCCAATGCGTTCAAATTCACCGAGCACGGAGGCGTGCGGCTTTCCGTTGAAACGGTTGGAAGTGGATGGAGCGAGGATCACCCGATTCTCGGCCGGGTAGGCACTGTTCTTGCTTTCGAGGTGGCCGACACCGGAATCGGTATTCCGCACGAAAAGCAACGCATCATCTTCGAGGCCTTCCAACAGGCAGACGCGGGCACGAGCCGCAAGTACGGCGGAACCGGTCTGGGATTGGCGATCAGCCGCGAGTTGGCCAACCTGCTGGGCGGGGAAATTCAGCTACGCAGTACCCCGGGTGAGGGAAGTATCTTCACTTTGTATTTACCGCAGACATATGCTGGTCCGTCTGCCCCAGCGACGCAGACACCGGACAGCAGGGCTTCCGCGGCTGCTCCTCGGCAGTTGTCGAATGTGGCCGTAGCCGAGCATCCAATCGAACGGATCGAGGATGACCGCGACAACCTGCAGGCTGAGGATGCCGTCTTGCTGGTCGTCGAAGACGACCCGCACTATGCTCAGGTCCTCCGCGATTTGGCGCACGATAAGGGTTTGAAGGTCCTTATCGCCATGCGCGGAGCGGAAGGCTTGGCTCTCGCTCGCGAGTTCCATCCCAGCGCCGTATCGCTCGACGTTTTCCTGCCCGACATGTTGGGCTGGACCGTGCTGAATCACCTGAAGCAAGATCCGGCGACGCGCCACATTCCGGTCCAGATGCTCACTCTGGATGAGGATCGGCGTCATGGCCTGGCGCGGGGCGCGTTCGCTTTCGTCACCAAGCCGACCACAACGGAGGGACTGGACGAGGCGCTGGATCGCATCAAGGAATACGCGGTTCCACGACGCAAGCGCTTGCTGGTGGTCGAAGACAATCCGGCTGAACAGCTCAGCATCCGCGAGCTGCTTGGCTACGACGACATTGACGTCACCGTCGCCGCAACCGGCGCCGATGCTTTGTCGCTAGTGAACAATGAAAAGTTCGATTGCGTGGTGCTCGATCTTCGCCTTCCCGACATGTCGGGGTTCGAAATCCTCGATCAACTGCGCGACAACCCGTCTTTGGGCGATCTGCCAGTCGTCGTTTTCACTGGAAAGGAGTTGTCGCCCGAAGAGGACGTCCGCCTGCATACGTTGGCCCGCAGCGTCGTGGTGAAGGGCGTGGAGTCGCCCGAAAGGCTGCTCGACGAGACCGCCCTGTTCCTGCACCGCATCATCACCAACCTTCCGCCAGAAAAGCAGAAGATGATCGATCGGTTGCATCGCTCCGATGAAGCGCTGGTCGGAAAGAAAGTGCTCATCGTAGATGACGACGTCCGCAATATCTTCGCACTCAGCAGCGTCCTGGAACGTCGCGGAATGACTGTGCTGACGGCAGGAACCGGGCGTGAAGCCATTGCAACCTTGGAGTCGACGCCCGACGTCGCCATCACCCTCATGGATATCATGATGCCCGAGATGGACGGCTTCGAAACCATGCAGGTCATCCGAAGAAATCCCTCACTACGACGCTTACCCATCATTGCGCTAACCGCGAAAGCAATGAAAGGTGACCGTGAAAAGTGTTTGGAAGCGGGTGCCTCGGAATACCTTGCAAAGCCGGTAAACACGGACCAGCTCTTGGCGGCGTTGCGGATGTGGCTGCATCGGTAGCATCGGAGCTCAGTCGTAGCGTGATTGCTGACGATTGGGGTTCAGGGGACAGACATAATGAGCGACAACGAAAAAGTGAATGTGCTGATGGTGGATGATCAGCCCGGAAAGCTGCTGAGCTACGAAGCCATACTAGGAGAGTTGGGCGAGAACCTCATTAAAGCCACTTCCGGCAGAGAAGCGCTTGAGCAGCTTTTGAAGACCGATGTCGCCGTTGTGCTGATGGATGTCAGCATGCCAGAACTCGACGGCTTCGAACTGGCCGATATGATCCGCGAGCATCCACGCTTTCGCCACACCGCAATCATTTTTGTTTCCGCTGTTCACCTCACCGATCTGGATCGCCTTAAGGGTTACCAGCGCGGTGCTGTGGATTATCTGGCTGTGCCTGTTGTCCCCGAGCTTCTGCGAGCCAAAGTTAGCGTTTTCGCGGAACTGCACCGTCGGGCGCGCCAGCTTGAGGGGTTGAATGACGAACTGCGCCGCTTGTCGGGACGTTTGATGACCCTCCAGGATGAGGAGCGACGCCGCATCGCGCGCGAACTGCATGACAGTATTGGTCAGGAACTAGTCGCGGCAAAGATGTTTGTGGATGGCTTGCTGGAACCGAAGCAGATTCCGTCGGATCAGCAGCCCGCCGCTGAGGCGAGCAGAATTCTCGACCGCGCCATTCAACAAGTCCGCAGCATGTCTCATCTCTTATATCCTCCGATGCTCGACGAAGTCGGATTGCTTTCGGCTCTCCAGTGGTATGTCGATGGCCTGAGCAAACGTAGCGGCATCGAGGCATCACTAGAGGTTCAGCCAACGAATTTTCCAAGGTTTGCCCCTGAGTTAGAAACCGCGATCTTTCGCATCATCCAGGAGGCTTTAACGAATGTCTTTCGTCATTCCGGCGCCCACAAGACTTGGGTGAGCCTCACGCAACGGGATGGCAGCGTGGTCGTGCAAGTTCGCGACGACGGACATGGAATTGCTGAGCAGATTGCCCTCTTGCGCCCCGGCAGTATCGGGATGGGCCTGGGAGGATTGCGGCAACGCACGCAGGAGTTCCGGGGAGAATTGCGACTGACCAACTTAAATCCGGGAACCCTGGTCGAGGTCGTCATCCCCTGCGGCGACGTTGGTGCCAGTTCGCGGAACGTCTCGAGCCCTGGTTTGCCAGTAGCTGCACCGAAGCTCGATCGAATCGGCGCCTGAGCGATTCTGCAAGAAAACTCACTCGGCCTTTTCTCTTGTCAGCCGGTTGACCAGGTCCTTGATTTCTCTTTCCCGCGCCAGGTTTACGATCCCCTTGGCATCGTCAAAAATGCTTTCCCGCAGAACATTCATGAGTTGGGCTTTAATCTTGGCTCGTTTTGCTACGGAGCGCGGAATCTGCAGCTTCTGCGCTGGAGAACACGCCAACGGATTTCCAAAGGAAGGACTCGGTTCCGCGAGCGCATCCCCTGGCACATGGCTCATTGCCACTTCCCCAATAGCTGCTTGCCCTGCCACTTGTCCTTGAGATTGAACCGTCAGAAGAGCGCAACTGAAAACTAACGCCAGTACCGCACCACAAGTCTTTTGCACGGCGACCCCCCAAATCTCGACTTCGTGAGGTGCGAGATTTAGTACGGCAAAAAGATGGTGGCGGCCGGATCAATGTTGCTCCCTACTTGAATTCGGAACTCGACCTAATGTCCAGTCGGTATCAATCTTTCTTGAATCCCGACTCCGGCGTGACAATGTTTTGGTTCCCAAAAACCCTGCTAAAATCGACCTTACCTCTGGCCACATGCAACCCTAAGGGAGAAAGCATACTCTGATAACCGCCTTTCGTAGGATTGTAAAATTTTGATTAGCTAAGAAGGGGAGCCACAAATGCGCATGATCGCACGCGTTCGTTCGTTGTTGTTTGTGGTGGTATTGTTGTCAGTTTCGGTGCTGTCATTTGGGCAGATTGGAATCACGGTCAACTTTGGACCACCCGCGCTGCCCGTATACGAACAACCGCTATGTCCCGCTGAAGGCTATATCTGGACGCCGGGTTATTGGGCCTGGGATCCGGATGCCGGCCAATATTATTGGGTGCCTGGCACCTGGGTTCTCGCGCCGCAACCCGGTTATCTCTGGACCCCGCCGTGGTGGGGTTGGGGACCGGGCGGATTTCTCTTCCATGCCGGATTCTGGGGACTCCATGTCGGTTTTTATGGCGGCATCAACTACGGTTTCGGATATTTTGGCAACGGCTATGAGGGAGGAAGATGGCAGGGTGACCATTTCTTCTACAACCGTACCGTCAACAACATCAATGTCACGAATATTCACAACGTTTACAATACCACCGTCATTAACAACAACGTCACGGTTAACCGCGTGAGCTACAACGGTGGGCCTGGCGGTCTTACTGCCCGTCCAACCGCGGCGGAACAAGCAGTGGAGCGGGAAAGACATCTTCCTCCGGTTGCCGCTCAAACCCAGCATGTGGAAGCTGCCCGGTCGAATCCGGAGTTGCGTGAATCCGCCAATCATGGAAAACCTCCGATTGCGGCGACAGCCAAGCCTGGCGAGTTTCGTGGCGAAGGTGCAGTCCCCGCCAAGGAAGCTGGCGAGCCTTATAAGCCCGTCGCCGAACGCTCGGCAGGAAGAGCAGGGCGTCCGGAAAACAACGTACCGCGGCCACCAACGCATGCCGCTGACCTGGCACCACATCAAGCCGGCCATCCGAATACTGGAAATCCCGATCTGGATCGGAAATATGCGCAGCAACAGGAAAAGCTAGCTAACAAACAGAACCAGGAGCATCAGAAACTTCAGCAGAAGCAACAGGCAGAGGATCAACGCTTGGCTCAGCGCAATGCCGCCGACGCTCAGCGCCAACAGATGGAACAACGGCATGCGCAACAAACCCAACAATTGGAGCAGAAACACCAACAACAAACGCAACACTTGCAGCAGAGACAGAGCCCTCCGCCAGCTAGAGAAGGTGCTCCGCCACGGAAGTAGTTCTTGGAATGCAGATTGGGCGATCCATTCGGATCGCCCTTTTTTATTCTCTGATTTCGACGGATGCCGTCACCGGCAAGCTGTTCCTTGTGCTGCTCGAATGCGCATTGCCTCCCCATCGTTGTTGTCGACAGGGCCCGTTTCTGTTCGACGTACTACCTGCTTACTGCCCGAATGTGCCGGTCGCCGGTTCTTTCTCAGAGAAACGAGAGCGCACGCGTTCGGCGATATTACTGCGGGTTTCTTCCCCACTGGCGGGGGCGAGTAGCATCCCGATTCCAACGCCCACACCGATTCCCAGCAGCGCCGCCGCAGTATTGCTCATAAAGTGGTGGTCCTCGCCCATCAGCGCGTCATTGGCCCGCCCCAGACGCTCGGAAGCGCTCGAGTACATATCGGAAGCACGGTCCCGCATGTCGCTATAACCATCGCGCGCCTTATCGCTCCAGTCTTTTACGTTGTCAGATAAGCGTTCACGCAAGGTGTCGAGCAGGTAAACGCCCGCCCCCAGCGCGACATTTTTAAGAATGTTCTTTTCCCTACGAAGCATAGTTATTCCTCCTGGCAAGATCGATCACTATCAAGATGCAGAAAAGGGACTCCTCGTTGGCAGATTTGTCGAGGGATGAAAAAGAAGCGTTCCGAATCCGTTCAATCCGGTCGCATTACTCGTCGCGAGTGATCGTCTTGATCTCCATCGTGTCGCCGGTCAGCGATCCCGTGATCGTGACTCTTTCTCCGGCTACCGCTGTCAGATCATCCCTACCCGCGAGATTGTAGACTTTATCGCCGCTAAGGATCACGTAATGCCCTCCATTGCGAACGCACAACCGAGTGCATTCCGCAGGGCTTCTTCCCGATCCCATGTCATGTCTTGCCCCGCAGTGATCGTCCGAAATGACGCCTGAGAAAATGATGGTGTTCGCCGCATCGGCAGTATTCGGATTCTCGTCGCCGGGCGCGACCGTGATGTTCTGTGTGGAGGCGCTTACGACATCGGCATCAGCCTGGCCCCAGGTACGAGCGACTGCCAGTGCTGCCGAGCCTCCGGCGAACAGCACCACCAGGGCCAGAGCCGTGATTAGAGCGGCGCTGGCGCAAAAAGTGATCAGCGAGAACAAACGACGTTGTAGTTTCAATTCGCCTCCCGGACGCAAAACACTGTTTCCAGCAGCAGTTGCTACAACGAAACCTAATTTGGGTGCCGAAACCTCTCGGTACGTTGCCAAGTCCACATAAACGTGGGATTTTCTGGAACTTGTTCACCGGAAATACAGTCATGAGCCCGGGCGGATACAGGTCTTACTGGATCGTAGGCTGCAAGCAGAGTGCGTTAAAACCGTGATGTTCCGATATCGGCTTCGATCACCTGAGACCGCGAGTCCATAAGTTGGTCAAGGTTGCAGAGCATTCGAGGTGAACAGATAGTGCGGTGGAAAATCACGCGGCCACTGTACCAAGCCCTCGTCCTCTTTCTCTTGTTGTCCACGCTCGCCGAAACGCAAAGCCCACCACCTGTCTCCGAACAAGATGCGAAGTTACAGCTCATTCTCGATTACATTTCTTCTTCGTGGGCGTCACTAACTCGCTCTACTGCGAGTTGCACCGGCCTTATCGACCCCAAAGTGATCGAGACGCCTATCCTCTATTTCCCGGCTAATTTCTCGATTCCCTCCTCGCTATTGGATTCCACGAAGCGCTGCGGTCTGCAAATCGAGCATTTGCCGTTTCTCATTACCGGGCCAGGGCGAGTTAAGGAGATTATTCAGCCTCCCGGGCTGCTGTTCCTCGCGAATCCTTACGTCGTGCCGGGAGGACGGTTCAACGAGATGTATGGATGGGACAGCTATTTCATCATTCGAGGGCTTTTGCGCGCCGGCAAGATCGATCTGGCCCGTGGCATGGTCGAGAATTTTTTCTTTGAGATCGAGCACTACGGAGCCGTGCTCAATGCGAATCGCACCTATTACCTGACCCGTTCACAACCGCCGTTTCTTAGTTCGATGATTGTAGCTGTCTACGAAGCGGACAAAGCCCGCGGTCAGGCAAATCGGCCCTGGCTCGCCCGAGCCTACGAGTACGCGAATCGCGATTATCAAATGTGGACCCGGCCCCCGCATTTAGCGGGCACAACCGGCCTGTCGCGATATTACGATTTCGGCGCGGGACCCGTTCCGGAAGGACTGCACGACGAGGTGAATTATTACTCTGACGTGCTGGCATATTTCATGCGAAACCACGAGCGCCGGTACCTGATCGAGTCGGCGAATCCGCGTTTACTGTCGCCGCCCTATTCCCAACGACCTTGTGCGGGCCGATCACCCGCCTCGTGCGACAAGGTCGAATACGTCGCATTGAGCCCCCAATACTACAAAGGCGATCGTGCCATGCGCGAATCCGGATTCGACATCAGCTTCCGCTTCGGACCATACGGCGCCGACACTCAATTCTATGCGCCCGTCTGCTTGAACAGCCTCCTCTATAAAACCGAAACAGACATGCAGCAACTAGGCCTGTGGTTGGGGGACAAGAAAGCCGCCGCACTATGGAAAGAGAGGGCGCAAAAACGACGCAGGATCATTCAGTCGCTACTATGGAATTCTCAGCGTGGACTTTATTTTGACTATGACCTCCAAACGAAAAAATTATCTTCCTATGTTTACGCGACAACGTTTTACCCGCTGTGGGCGGGGGTTGCCACTCCGGCTCAGGCTCGCGCCGTCGTTCACAATTTAAATCTCCTTGAGCATCAGGGTGGCCTGGCGATGAGCACGCAGGATACCGGCGTGCAATGGGACTATCCATATGGCTGGGCTCCGATCCAGTTGTTGGCGATTGAGGGGCTCCGCCGCTATGGCTACGACACCGATGCTGATCGGATCTCTTACAAGTTCCTTTCGATGGTGCTCGCCAATTTTGAGCGCGATGGCAACATCCGCGAGAAATACAACGTCGTAACCGACTCGTCCAACATTCAGGTTGCGGAAGGGTATCGTGGAAACATTGTCGGTTTCGGCTGGACAAACGCGGTGTTTCTTGAACTGCTACACGACTTGCCCCAGGAATGGGCAAGAAAAATCGGGTCGGCCTCGGTGCATTGATTCGATCAACTTTTCGTCCATCCTGCCGCGAGGCAATTCTCGCGGCAGGGAGACGAAATAGTTAGCCTACCTTACGCTTGGTCACTTCTTCTTCATAAGTCACGTTTGAAGGCATCTTCCATTGACTGAGTTCTTCTTCGGCTTTCTCCTTGGTAACGCCATACCTTTCCTGAATCTTTCCCATCAGCTTGTCGCGATTGCCGGCAATGACGGTAAGATCGTCGTCCGTCAATTTTCCCCACCGTTCTTTTACGGAACCCTTGACCTGATTCCACTTGCCCGCCGCTTGATCCCAGTTCATTCAGTTGTCCTCCGTTAGTTTTAAACCCATCTTGCTTTTCGAACATACCGCGGACGAGAGCGAGCAAGAATCCGGCTGAAGGTGTAACTGATCGAAAGGATTGCTGTAGCGAGCTTTGCCCGTTCTTTTCGCGAGATTTTCTCGCCGCGCTGATTACTTGGACGATACATAACGAAAGAGATAACCACACGTTATCCCTTCGCACTTACAGGGAAGACCTGATTGCCCGGAAGAAACCCTGTAGATATGACAATAAGAAGCGCTCGCGAGAGAAGGTATTTACGCTATGCAGGAAAAAACGTTTGTGAACCTTGCCGATGCCCACTTGTGCACGGAGTGTGAAGCCGTGGGAAATTCTGCCACCCGCTGTCCGCGTTGCCAGTCAAATGCTCTGATTGCGATTACGCGTGCCATTCCTCGTCATCGCGATAGCATTCGGCTTATCTGTATGCCGCCGGAACCGCAACCACAAATGTTAGAGGCAGCGTGACGCCATTCCTGTCGTCACGCTGTCCTCTCACGATTGACGATCTAGAGCGCGCTTCCGCGGCGTCCCAGGTGCGTGATCAAGGCGATCACGAATAGCACCAGGAAAATAAAGAACAACAGTTTGGCAATGCCGGCCGCCGCCACCGCTACACCGGTGAATCCGAAAATCGCCGCGATGATCGCCACGACCAAGAACATTAGCGCCCAATACAACATAGTGCCTCCTTTAGCGAGCGAATCCGTTCAACACTCCAGCAGCATAGCCAGTGTGGTTAGAAAGCGACAATCCCAATAGCTCTGTACTTTGCGGCAGAATTCTCTGTAACTAAGGCGCTTGCTGAGAACGCCCGATTTTTTCCTTATTGGCATCCTGCTTCCCCCAGCAAACCATCGAACCGGTGAACGTACTACTACTAAGGAGCTTGTAATGGCTGGAAAAAATACGGCGGCATTCGGAATCTATCGCACTCAAGAAGAAGTGGAGTACGCGGTCGATCAGCTACGCTCGGAGGGATTCCGCAATACAGACATCTCCGTGCTGTTCCCCGAAAATAAGGGAACGAAGGATTTCGCAGTCGAGAAAAACACCAAGGTGCCCGAAGGTACGGCCACGGGAGCGACCACAGGAGCAATCGTTGGTGGGGCTCTCGGTTGGCTGGTGGGAATCGGCGCGTTGGCGATCCCAGGCGTAGGGCCGTTGATCGCAGCGGGCCCGATTGTCGCCGCTTTGACGGGTGTCGGCGTCGGAGGCGCCGTCGGCGGAATCACGGGCGCCTTGATTGGCATTGGGATTCCCGAATACGAAGCAAAGCGTTACGAAGGCCGCATCAAGGAAGGCGGAATCTTGCTTTCCGTCCACTGTGACAGTTCGGATTGGACCAAGAAGGCAAAGCTGACCTTGGAGCGAACTGGCGCCACCGACGTCGCATCCAGCGGTGAAGCTCACGCCGACTGGCAGGCTACCGATAAACCATTACCCCGTGCAAGTTAGAAATTAAGCGAACACTGTCATTGGGGGCGGTTCTCATGAACCGCCTCGTCGCGGGCTGTCGTTGTTTCCATATCCACAAATTATTTCGTCAATGTACCGTGTCAGCCCGATTGGGTTAGAGACGGTTTTTCGTTCACATTAGGGAACGACATGATTCTCGTTCGTCCATTTTGGTGGGAGGCGCTATGACCCGATTCGCGAAATTCACGATTGCTGTATCTCTGGCATTGGTCGTGTCTGTTTCCTTCGCATCCGCACAACAGACTTCAGTGACCGGTAACGAAACCACTGGTTACCGCATGAAAGTTGTTTCGCGTAGCACCGAAGCTATCGACTATCACCACAAAGCCTCGACCAAGGTGAACATCAAAGGCACTGATATCGCCCCACTTATCGATGGCGAAGCCAAAGTGGAAAGCAAGCCGGGTACGGTTCGCGTCGACGCTGAGCTTCACCACCTTCGTCCCGCTAACAGTTTTGGTCTGGCCTATCTCACCTACGTGCTTTGGGCGATCTCGCCGGACGGACAGGCCAAGAATCTCGGTGAATTGATTGTCAAGGACGGTAAGGCCTCCCTGCACGCGACCACGGACCTGCAAGCGTTCGCCTTGATCGTAACCGCGGAGCCAGATTTCGCGGTCGCCGAACCGAGCGAGCTTGTGGTTGCACAGAATATCGTTCGTCGCGACACGCAGGGCGGAGTAGAGCCTGTCGATGTGAGATATGAGCTGATTTCGCGGGAAACTTACGACTCGCAAGTCCAGCCGATCACGCCTAATGTCTACGACGTCAGCAATAAAACCCCACTCGATCTGCTGGAAGCACGAAACGCAGTCCGTATCGCCAAGGATGCTCAGGCCGATCAATATGCCGCGGCGGAATTGCAGAAGGCTCAGGATCTCTTAAATCAAGCCGAAGACTATTATCGGCGCAAACAGGGAAATGGACCGATCGGAACCGTCGCCCGCGAAGCTACTCAGACGGCGGAAGAAGCTCGCGTGATGGCGATCAAGAACGAGCAACAGGCAGAAGTTGAACGCCAGCAAAAAGAAGCCGCCGAACGCACCGCCCAGGCTAAGGCTGAAGCCGAGCAACAACAAGCTGCAGCCGCCCAGGCGCAAGCCGAGGCGCAGGCACAACAAGCCGCGGCCGAGCAGGCAAAGCAGCAAGCTCAGCAGGCCCAACTGGCTCAACAACAGGCAACCTTGCAGGCACAACAGGCCGACCAGGCTCGCCAGCAGGCCGAACAAGCAAGACAGCAAGCCGAAAATGAAAAAGCTCAAATGCGGGCTCGCATGTTGCAGCAGTTGAATCAGGTTTTACAGACTCGCGACACTGCCCGTGGTTTGATCGTGAGCATGCCTGATGTTTTGTTCGATACGGCAAAATCTGACCTTCGCCCAACTGCGCGAGAGCGTCTGGCTAAAGTTGCCGGCATTCTTCTTTCGTACCCCGATATTCATGTAGAGATCGACGGCTTCACCGATAGCACGGGCACTCTGGAGTTTAACGAACGCCTATCTCAGCAACGGGCGGAGGCGGTTCGCAGTTACCTGGCTAGCCAGGGAGTGAATCTGTCATCGATGACGACCCAAGGCTTCGGCCCCAGCCAGCCCATCGCATCCAACGATACCGCTTCGGGCCGGCAGCAGAATCGCCGCGTGGAGTTAGTAGTTTCCGGATCTTCCATCGGCCAGCTTGCTCCCAATAACCCTTCTGGACAGGAGAGCACTACGACACCGACGAACGCCCCGAGCCAGGCGCCTCCTCCATCTCCGACTCCAAGGTCCATCGGGCAGGGCAACCAACCGAGTGGTGGAGGCTTCTGAAAATGGCATCCTTCGTTACAACTTGTTGGCGATATTTATCCGATTTCTAATTCACAGGAGATGACTAAATGAAACCGAACTCATTGCATGAACTTTACCTCGAACAACTCAAAGACCTTTATGACGGCGAAAACCAGATCATCAAGGCTCTGCCCAAAATGATTGAGAAAGCGACTTCGCAGTCCTTGAAGGAGGCTTTGAACGAGCACCTGGAGGTCACTAAGGAACAGGCGGCACGAATCGAAACCATTTTCGAGAAAATCGGCGATAAGGCCAAGGGCGAGAAGTGCAAGGGAATCGCAGGAATCATCGACGAGGGTGACGATCTCATCGGTGATGTCAAAGATCCCGATGTTCGTGACGCTGCCATCATCGCGGCTGCGCAACGAGTGGAACACTATGAGATGGCCGGATACGGCACCGCTCGTACGTTCGCACAATTGCTTGGACAGCAGGAGGCAGCTCAAGTACTGCAACAAACCTTGGACGAAGAGAAAGAAGCGGACGAAACTCTGACGGGCTTAGCCTCCGACATCAACGTGAACGCAAACGAAGGCAAATCCTCGAAAAAGGGAACAGAACGCAACAGGCGAGTTGCATAATTGGTGTTGAGTTTCTCATTGGATAAATGGGGCCGTGAATTCCTTTTGTTTGCGCGGGGAGTTTGCGGCCTTCGTTTTTTGTCAGCGCAACCGGTGCAAACTGAAGATGGCCAACCCTCGGCGCATTCGCCCTCTCTAATCATCGCGGAGGTTGTTGAATATGCCAGCGAAAAAGAAATCAAGTCGTCGCCGATACAGTAAAGCTGCGGGGAAGAGTGTCGCCAGCGCCATGCGTCGCAAGAAACATGGCACGCTGCGCTCGGGAAAAAGCGGCCATGGGGGAAAAGTGAAGAGCCGCAAACAAGCCATCGCCATCGGACTTTCCGAAGCGCGCAAGGAAGGCGCGAAGGTTCCGAAGAAGAAGGCGGCTTAACGCAAAGACATTTGCAAACGCCAGTGGGAGCACCTCGATTTGACAGTTCCTCGGTTTCTGGTTGTGATTGAGAAATCGCTATGGACCAGGATCGATCTGTTCTCATTGTTGGTGCAGGCATGGCGGGATTGGCAGCGGCCTCGAGGCTGAGCGGGGGGGGTGTCTCTGTCTCCCTGATTGAAGCGCGCAATCGCATTGGCGGCCGTGTCTTCACCATGCAAGATCCTGCCAGCGGCGCCGCGGTCGACTTAGGTGCAGAATTCATTCATGGCAAACCGCCTGAAACCTTGGATCGGCTCGAGAAGGCCGGTGTAGGCATCACCGAAGTTGAAGGCCAAAGCTGGTGCGTAACCGATCGGCGGCTTCAGCCTTGCAATTTCTTCGGCCAGATCGAGTCCATTCTCGAAAAAATGGACGATTCCCGTCCGGATGAATCGTTTCTTTCCTTCCTGCAGCGCGAATTCCCAAATCCCGAAGGAGACCCAGGTTTGGAATCGGTGAAACAGCGCGCCCTTGGGTACGTCACAGGTTTTAACGCTGCGGATCCTGCTCTGGTAGGGGTCCATTGGCTGGTTCAAGGCATGCGGGCCGAAGCGCGCATCGAAGGTGATCGCGCTTTTCGAGCGAAGGGAGGATACAAAAGTTTACTGGACATTTTTCAGAAAGAGCTTGTTTCAGCAAACGTCACCGTGCACACCGGGACGGTGGTCGAAGCCATCCAATGGAAGCCGGGCCGCGCAGAGATAACCGCGCATAGCGCTCAACAGAGATTGACGTTTTTCTCGCCTCGAGTTCTAATCACTGTCCCGCTGGCAGTACTGCAGGCGCCCGCCGGACAAGAGGGAGCCGTTCGGTTCAGTCCTTCGTTGCCTGAGGAGAAACTCCGAGCCCTCAAGAAACTGGAGATGGGCAAAGTCATGCGGATCGTCCTTTGCTTCCGGCACCGCTTTTGGGACACGATTTCTCCGCCCGGTCAGAACTCCAGCTTGTCCGATATGAGCTTTCTCCTTTCACAGGATGAGTGGTTTCCCACCTGGTGGACCACCGCGCCGGAGAAACTACCGATCATTACTGGTTGGGCGCCGTTTCGCGCTGGCGAACGCCTTTCTGGCCAGGAGCGCTCGTTTGTCATGGCGCATAGTCTGCAATCGCTCGGAACTTTACTTAGTGTTGATCCACAAAAATTAGAGGGCGAATTAGACTCAGTCTATTTTCACGATTGGCAAGCTGATCCCTACTCGCGCGGCGTTTACAGCTATGGTAAAGCCGGAAGTGACGGGGCGCAGGCGGCGCTCGCTGCTCCCATCGAGAACACGCTGTTTTTTGCAGGAGAGGCAGCCGATACCAATGGAAATAATGGGACGGTTCATGGTGCTATGGCCAGCGGTTACCGCGCCGCGGCAGAAATTCTGAACCGGCTCAGCTAATCGTCAAGAGCAGTCCGTCTCACTACCCAAGCGCCTCGTTTAATTTGTAAGCTGCGCTGATCAGTCCCATGTGAGTGAAAGCCTGAGGGAAATTGCCCAGTTGTTCACCGCCCAAGCTGGTCTCTTCAGAGTACAGCCCCAGATGATTTGCCCGAGCTAACACTTTCTCGAAGAGCCACTGCGCTTGCTCGGTGCGCCCCATGCGCGTGAGCGTCTCGATAAGCCACAGCGTGCAAACATCGAACGTAGCTTCGCGACTCTGCAGGCCATCATCGGTAAGCGCAGGTTGATAACGATAAACCATGCCATCGCTCATCAATCCTCCCTTTGAAACCGGCTGCATGATCGCTTCTACCGTGCTGACCATCATCGGATCATCCGGCGTCATAAAAAAGACCAGCGGCATCATCAACGCCGATGCATCCAACACGTCGCTGCCGTAACTTTGAACGAAAGATTTTTTCTCGTTGTTCCATCCCCGGCTCAGGACTTCTTCGTAAATTTGATCGCGGCATTTTAGCCATCGCAGGTGGTCTGCGGGAAATGATCGTTTCGTGGCTAGGCGCAGCCCGCGATCCAAAGCCACCCAACACATCATCTTGGAATGCACCAGTTGCTGCGGCTCGCCTCGCAGTTCCCAGATACCTTGATCATTTTCCTGCCAGTGATCGCATACCCAATTGACCAGCCGGCGAACGTCTTTCCACAAAACGCTCGTAATGGGCTGAACATATTTGTTGTAGAGATAGACTGCATCGATTAGCGCACCGTAAATATCGAGCTGCTTCTGTTGGAAGGCGTCGTTGCCAATGCGCACAGGGGATGAACCGCTATGGCCCTCGAGATTACTCAGAATTTGCTCCTGCAAGTTTCTACCACCGTCGACCGCGTATACCGTCTGCAGCCCGCCATCTTCTGCCAGTTCTGCGCATCGCTCTTCGATCCAGCCCATGAAGCGCGTCGCCTCGTCGTAAAGTCCGATGCGCAGTTGCCCGTAAACCGTGTATCCCGCATCACGAATCCAGTTGTAACGATAATCCCAGTTGCGATCCCCACCGATCCATTCCGGCAAGCTGCATGTCGGTGCGGCGATAATCGCTCCGGTTGGCGAATAAGTCAGCAGTTCAAGCAGCAAGGCTGAGCGGTGAACCATCTCTCGCCATCTTCCCTTGTAGCTGCACTTCGTCAGCCAGCCTCGCCAATAGCCGGTTGTCTTCTCCTCAAGCTCATCTAATTCGATCTCCGACAGCCGGTGCACACAACCCTCCCTCGTCTCGCCCAGAACAAAGCTGACGGTTTCTGACTCTTGTAAGGTGAACTCTGCGGCGACGCCAGCCTCGAGATTTGTCAATTTCGCCGAGGTGGCGAGCTCAAGGGAGAGATCGGTTGCGTGAAATAACGCTCCCTGCTGGTTCAGTTCAACTTCATGCTTCTGGCACGCGTAGTGAAATGCAGGAATGCATTCGACCTTGACGGACATAGATCCACTCAGCGCTTTGACCCGCCGGACCAGGCGCGAACAGTGGGCTTTGTTGGCAGTCGTACGCAGCGGCATAAAATCCGTGACTTCGAGTACCGCGTTACCAGCCAAGAAACGCGTCACCAGAATGTTCGTGTCCGGCTTGTAGAGTTGCTGGCATCGCGTCCCTTCAGCTTTGGGTGCAATGGTGAAATGTCCCCCGCGATTTTCGTCCAAAATCGCGGCGAACACGCTCGGCGAATCAAAACGCGGGAGACAGAACCAGTCGACTGCCCCATCGCGGCTGACCAGAGCCGTCGTTCTTAAATCCCCAATAATTCCATAGTCAGAAATTGCTTTGTATGCCATAGATGGTGGATAGGAGCCGCGGCGGCCTACGTGTCACAAGGTGCGATCGCTTCGTACGGCAAAACGGTCATAAGGTCGTGAGTTCGCAAACTCGTTGTTGGGATGCAAATTCGACGATTCCGGATACTTGCGGACTTGTCCGTCTTACTTTGCCCTGGTGTGGACGCGACTCGGGGAAGCGTGGAAGCCCAAATCAGGCATGGTGTTTTCGCAGCGACGGTGTTATCGAAAGCCTACAGGCAACACCCGGCTCCAATTGCGCACCTAAGTTCCGGGCTCATGGACAGCATATAGGGCTTTCTGTCCAAATCACTTTTTCTAAATCCAACCCATGGTACTGCAAACGCAACCGATCGTCTGGCCGGGAAAACCTTATCCACTCGGCGCCAACTGGGATGGCGAGGGAGTCAACTTCGCTCTTTTTTCCGAGCACGCGGAACGAGTCGAGCTATGTGTCTTTGACCAGTCGGGACGCCGCGAGTTGCACCGCATCCGAGTTACCGAGCAGACCGATCAAGTGTGGCACTGTTATTTGCCCGAGGCGCGACCGGGACTCATCTATGGCTATCGGGTCTACGGCCCCTATGAGCCTGCCGAGGGAGCACGCTTCAATCCTCACAAACTCCTGCTCGATCCCTACGCCAAGCAAATTGTCGGCGATCTGAAGTGGAGCGATTCACATTTCGGATATCGCATCGGCCATCGGCTTGAAGATCTTTCTTTCGACCGACGAGACAGCGCCCCGGGAATGTTGAAGTCGATGGTGATCGACCACGCTTTCACGTGGGGAGTAGATCAGCCGCCACGTACCCCGTGGCACAAGAGCGTGATCTATGAACTGCACGTAAAGGGTTTCACCATTCAACATCCCAAAGTGCCGGCTCCGCTGCGAGGAACGTACGCAGGCCTTGCGACCGCACCTGTCATCGACCATCTTTTGAAGCTCGGAGTCACCGCCGTCGAGCTCATGCCCGTGCAGTACTTTATTGACGATCGCCAGCTGGTGGAAAAGGGTCTGCGCAATTACTGGGGATATAACTCCATCGGATTTTTCGCACCAGAAGCCCGGTATCTTTCCAGCGGTTCGATCAGCGAATTCAAAACCATGGTGAAAACTATGCATTCGGCGGGCATCGAGGTCATTCTCGATGTCGTATACAACCATACTGCCGAAGGCAATCAAATGGGGCCGACACTTTCTTTTCGTGGCATCGACAACGTTGTTTATTACCGGACCGTTTCCGACAATCCCCGCTATTACATGGATTACACAGGCACGGGAAACACCCTGAATATGAGGCATCCACGCGTGCTGCAGCTCATCATGGATAGCCTGCGCTACTGGGTCCTCGACATGCACGTCGACGGCTTCCGTTTCGATCTGGCTGCGACTCTTGCGCGCGAATTGCACGAGGTAGATAAACTCGGTGCGTTCCTGGATATCATTCACCAGGATCCTATCCTGTCTCAGGTGAAGCTCATCGCCGAGCCATGGGATTTGGGCGAAGGTGGATATCAAGTCGGAAAATTTCCCGTCGGCTGGGCGGAGTGGAATGATCGCTATCGCGATGTCCTGCGATCCTATTGGAAGGGCGATGGGGGCCAAATCGGCGAATTGGCCTACCGTATTACGGGCTCCAGCGATCTCTATGCCCGCAGCGGCCGCCGCCCCTACGCCAGCATCAACTTTGTCACGGCGCATGACGGATTCACCTTGAACGACTTGGTGAGTTACAACCAAAAACATAACGAAGCCAATGGCGAAGACAATCGCGACGGCACCGACAACAATCGCAGTTGGAATTGCGGAGCCGAGGGGCCGACCGACGATCCCATGATCAACGCATTGCGCGCCCGGCAGAAAAGAAACTTTCTCGCCACGCTGCTTTTGTCCCAGGGGGTGCCCATGCTGCTGGCGGGAGATGCCATCGGCCACACGCAGCGCGGAAACAACAATGCTTATTGCCAGGACAATGACATTAGTTGGTTGAACTGGACGGACATCCCTGACCCCGAATTAATAGGCTTTGTGCAAAAAGTCATCGCCCTGCGCAAGAACCATCCGGTTTTTCGTCGCCGAAATTTCTTTCTTGGCCGGGCGATCAAGGGGGCGGGCGTTAAAGACATTCTCTGGCTTCGACCCGATGGCGGCGAAATGACCGATGAAGAGTGGAACCAGCAGCACGCGCGTACACTGGGTATGTTCTTGTCGGGATCGGCAGTCGACGAAGTTGATGAGCGCGGGCAACCTGTTACTGACGAGAACTTCTTGCTCCTGATGAATGCTCACCACGAAGAGGTCCCATTCTTACTGCCAACTGCGGCCTCCGGAATGCGCTGGATTGCGTTAATCGACACCTCCTGTCAAACCTCTCGTAGCCCTTGCGTTCAATATGAAGCCGGAATGCCTTATCCGCTGCAGCCGCGTTCACTTGCGTTGCTAGTCGAACGTCAACACGACCAGATTCGCCAAGATCGCAGGCATGAAACGTAGCCATTCCATGCCCTTCGGGGCACAAATTCTGGAAGACGGAAGTGTGTGCTTTCGCTTATGGGCGCCGGCGGCGCAGAGCGTTGATCTACATTTGCAAGGCGACAGAAATTCTCTTTTGCCTCTCAAAGGCCTGGGTCGAGGGTGGTTCGAATTGACCACCCGCGAAGCTAGTGCTCGCACCCGGTATCGTTTTCGGATTAACGGTAAGGTCGAAGTTCCCGACCCTGCCTCGCGTTTTCAACCTGAAGATGTGCACGGCCCCAGTGAAGTGGTAGACGCGCGATCCTTTGACTGGAAAGATGATTGGTGGAGCGGCCGTGCCTGGGAAGAGGCGGTCATCTATGAGCTTCACGTCGGTGCGTTCACGCCAGAGGGAACGTTCCGGGGCGTGGAAACAAAGCTCGATTATCTTCGCGAATTGGGAGTTACCGCGATCGAGCTTATGCCGGTGGCCGATTTTCCCGGTGCGCGAAATTGGGGGTACGATGGCGTGCTGCCTTATGCGCCAGACAGCTCCTATGGTCGCCCCGAAGACCTCAAGCAATTGGTACACGCCGCGCACACCAAGGGGCTGATGGTGTTTCTCGACGTGGTCTATAACCATTTCGGCCCTGATGGCAACTATCTAGGACTCTATTCGCCGCAGTTCTTTACTGATCGCCACCATACCCCGTGGGGCGATGCCATCAACTTCGACGGGCCCGACAGCCGCGTAGTGCGCGACTTTTTTATTCACAATGCGCTTTATTGGTTGGAGGAATATCACTTCGATGGCTTGCGTCTCGATGCGGTCCATGCCATCAAGGACGATTCAGCCCCCGACATTCTTACTGAGTTGGCAAAGGTGGTTCGGGAAAGAGCGGGCGGTGAACGATTTGTCCATCTCATCCTTGAAAATGGCGACAATGCTGCGCGCTATCTGAAACGCGACCAAGAAACCCGCCAGCAGTTGTATGACGCACAATGGAACGACGATATTCACCACGCTCTCCATGTGATCACTAGCTGTGAAACCGATGGTTACTATGCCGATTACGCACAGGATCCAGTGCGGCAACTCGGTCGTTGTCTAGCTGAGGGTTTCGCTTTTCAAGGCGAATACTCGGAGTTCCACGATGCGCCGCGCGGCGAGCCCAGTTCCGAGTTGCCCCCGTCCGCCTTCGTTTCGTTCCTGCAAAATCATGATCAGATCGGGAATCGGGCCTTCGGAGAGCGCATCTCGCAGATCGCTCGGCCCGGAGTTCTGAAAGCGGCGATGGAAATCCTGTTGCTGGCTCCCCAGCCGCCCTTACTTTTCATGGGAGAGGAATTTGCCGCCGCCTCTCCTTTTTTGTTCTTCTGCGATTTCGAGGGCGGCTTGGCTGAAGCCGTCACCAACGGTAGGAGAAATGAGTTTGCGCACTTTGCCAGGTTCAGCTCGGCAGAAACCCGCGATCAGATTCCCGATCCGAATGGCGAGCAAACCTTCCTGCGATCAAAGTTAGATTGGGCCTCGGTGACAAAGGACCTCCATGCTCAATGGTTGCGCTTCTATCGCGAGTTACTTTCGCTTCGCCAACGCGTCATCGTTCCTCGCTTGCGAAAAATGCATGGCCCTCGAACTAAGTTCTGGGTCTGCCAGAGTCGTGGTCTTCGAGTGGAATGGAGACTCTCCGATGGTTCGCAGTTGGAGCTTCACGCCAATCTGGGCGACGACTGGATCACGACAAAGGCCGGCGCTTCGAAGGGCCAGTTCTATTTCAGCAACTCGGAGTGTTCCAAAGCTTTTGAGCAGCGCGTTCTTCCGCCCTGGTCGGTCGTATGGTCCCTGCATGAATAGGCAACATTCCTTCCAGGCTACAGGGTTCGACGGGGCAATCTCAAGCGAATACCTGATGGCAGGCACCGGCAAGCGCGCTTAGCTTGGGTCTGGGGCCCGCCTCTGGCGCCGGATGTGATCGCGGCGCGTTCCTGTGCCATCCAATTCTCGGTCTCCATGGCAGCTCAGCGCGAAATACCGACAGCGACATACCGATTGCAGCTTAATCACTCGTTTACTTTCCGCGATGCTGCGTCCCTCGTTCCGTATCTCTCTGCGCTTGGGATCAGTCACCTCTACGTATCGCCTTATCTGCGCGCACGTCCCGGCAGCATGCATGGCTACGACATCATCGACCACAACTCCCTAAATCCCGAGATCGGCACTCCCGAAGACTACGAGCATTTTGTAGCCGAGCTTCACCGCCACGGCATGGGGCAAATTCTCGACATCGTTCCCAACCACATGGGTGTAATGGGAAGTGACAATGCGTGGTGGTTGGATGTGCTCGAAAACGGAGAAGCATCGCAGTATGCAGACTTCTTCGACATCGACTGGGATCCGATTAAAGATGAACTGCAAGGCAAAGTCTTAATCCCCATTCTCGGCGACCAGTACGGCAATGTTTTGGAAAGCGGTGAACTGAAGCTGGTCTTCGATGATGAGCGGGGAGAGTTCAGCATCTTCTATCATCAACATCGTTTTCCTATCGATCCGGCGGAATATCCACGGATTCTTAGCTTCCAGATTGAGCGGTTGCGGGAAATGCTTGGCGCGACCCATGAAGACTTCTTGGAACTTCAAAGCATTGCCACAGGGTTCGGTCATCTTCCACCACGGCGAGGGCTTACGTCTGAGCAGCGCGCGGAACGGAGCCGCGAAAAAGAAGTTCAGAAGCGCCGCCTGGCCGCACTCTGCGCTCGATCCCTCGCAGTGAAGAATTGTCTGATGGAAAATGTGCAAGCCTTCAACGGAAAGCCGGACGACGTTTCGAGCTTCGAGAACTTGCACGAGTTGATCAAGGCGCAGGCTTATCGGCTGGCACAGTGGCGCGCGGCTGCCGACGATATTAATTACCGGCGTTTTTTCGACATCAACGACCTCGCCGCGCTGTGCATGGAGAACGAAGCTGTCTTTGATAGCACGCATCGCTTTATCCTCGAGCTCGTAAAGCAAGGGAAAATTGATGGCCTGCGCGTCGATCATCCCGACGGTTTGTATGATCCCACAAGATATTTTCATCAGCTGAACGACAAACTCGCGAGTGAACAGAAGCCGCATCTATATCTGGTTGCCGAAAAAATTCTTACTGGAAAAGAACGTCTCCGAACGGATTGGCCCATCTGCGGAACAACCGGTTATGAATTTGCCAATCTTGTGAACGGGCTGTTCGTCGATCGAAACGCAGACGAAAAAATGTCCCGCATTTATCGATCTTTTATCGGCAACTCTCCCGAGTTCAGTGATCTCGTTTACGCCTGCAAAAAGCAAATTCTGAAAGCCGTTCTGGCCAGCGAGCTTAACGTACTGGCCAATCTTCTGAGCCGCATCGCGCTTGCCAACCGTCATACCTGCGACTTCACCCTCAACAGCTTAAGAAGCGCTCTTGCAGAAATCATTGCCAGCTTCCCGGTGTACCGTACCTATGTGAATGGACCGGACGTCTCGCCGGAGGACCGGCGTTACGTCGAGCAGGCAGTTGCAACCGGGCGCAAGCGAAGCAATGCTGCCGATCTTAGTGTTTTCGATTTCATTCGCCGCGTGCTCTTGATCGAAGTCAATGGTGGCGGAACTGGCTGGTACAAGCGCGCCATTCTTCGTTTCGCGATGAAGTTCCAGCAGGTGACCTCGGCCGTCATGGCCAAGGGCCTGGAAGATACCGCATTCTATCGCTACAACCGTCTTGTTTCGTTAAATGAAGTGGGTGGGAATCCCAACAAATTCGGAACCAACATCGAAGAGTTTCACGCAGCCAATCAAGAGCGCCTACGCTGGTGGCCGCATTCCATGCTGGCGTCCTCGACCCATGACTCCAAGCGATCCGAAGACGTGCGAGCTCGCATCAATGTTCTTTCCGAGATTCCCGCTGCTTGGCGGCTTCATCTGCGCCGCTGGCGGGATTGGAATCGAAAGGAGAAGCAGACGGTGGATGAGCAGCTTGCTCCCACCCGCAATGATGAATATCTCTTGTATCAAACTCTCGTCGGTGCCTGGCCGACAGAAGGTCTTGGTGACCAATCCTGGAAAGTCTTCAGCCAGCGGATCGAGCAGTACATGCTCAAGGCCGCCAAAGAAGCCAAGGTACACACTAGTTGGGCCAATACCAATCAAGAATATGAAGATGCGCTGGTGAACTTCGTCCGTGCGATCTTGCGGCGCGATAGCAACAATGAATTTCTCGATGACTTTGAACAATTTCAACAGCGAATTGCGCAGGTCGGGACATGGAATAGCCTTTCGCAATGCCTTCTGAAGCTGACGTCGCCGGGAGTGCCCGATATCTATCAGGGAAATGAATTATTACAGCTCAGCCTGGTGGACCCGGACAATCGGCGGCCCGTCGATTACGGGGAACGCGAACGTCTGCTAAAGGAAGTGCAATCCTTCGGCCAATCTTCCGAGGAGTTAATCGACCGCTTCGGCCATTTTGTCGCAGATGCTAACAAAGCCAAGCTCTACCTGACCTCGAAAACGCTGGGGCTTCGAAAAACCGTCCCTACATTATTTCAGGAGGGAAGCTACCTGCCGCTGTCAGTTGTCGGCGAAAAAGCAGAGCATGTGGTTGCCTTTGCGCGAGAGCATGCTGGAAGAGCCGCAATCATTGCCGTACCTCGTCTCTGCGGCGCCTTGCTTGGTGAAAATCGACAGACCGTGAGCGCCGAGGAGCTTTGGGGTGACACAATCATCGAGCTTCCTGAAACACATACCACCTGCTATCACAATCTCTTCACCGGCGAATGCATTCCCGTCAGCCTTACCGCACCTCAGGGATTACCAATCGCAAAATTGTTCGCGCACTTTCCTGTGGCTTTGTTGCTTGGCGAATCGGCTACGGACCAAGCGGAACCATGCGTCCAATCTTGACGAACGCCCACAATCGCGACTTCGATATCCCAAGTACAGAATGTTCTCCCGTACGCTACAGGTTCGGCTGGATTGTTCGCATCGCCTGCCAGACGTATTCTCACAACTGATATTGCTCTCAAGATCCCACCATCCAGGCAGGTGTTGCTCTGAAAAAGACGCACCTGCCCTCGCCTTTTAAAAGCAAATTGTTTGATCGATGAAATCAGAGTGCGCAAGCGACATGATTGACGCCGCGGAGCAGAACGGCGTAAAGCTGATGATCGCATACCGCTTGCACTTTGAAGAAGCAAACCTCGAGGCCATTCGCCTCATTAAGGGCAATAAAATAGGCGACGCCCGGATTTTCGCATCCGAGTTTGCTCAGCAGGTTGCAGCCGATAACATCCGCGTGCGGGAAGTTACTCTCGATGGCGGCGGGCCGCTCTATGACATGGGTGTTTACTGCATCAATGCGGCGCGGTACTTATTTCGCGCTGAACCTCTCGACGTCCTCGCGGTGACCGCAAACAACGGAGACAAACGCTTTCAGAGTATTGAGGAGATGACTTCGGTGATCATGCGTTTTCCCGAGGATCGTCTTGCGACCTTCAGCTGTAGTTTTGGTGCGGCCGACATCAGCCGGTACACTCTTCTCGGTACCAAGGGCTTGCTGACTGCAGATCCAGCCTACGACTATTCACTGGCGATCAAGCATGAGCTTAGAATCGGTGGCAAAACGAAGAAGCGAACATTCCCCGAACGCGACCAGTTCGCGGCTGAGACCCTGTATTTCTCCGATTGCATCCTTCAGGATAAGGAGCCAGAACCCTCAGGATTGGAGGGCTTGTCCGACGTCCGCCTCGTGGAAGCAATCTATGAATCCGCGCGAACCGGCAAACTAGTTGAGCTTCCCGAATTACCAGCCAAGAAAAGGCCGACGATGCGACAGGAAATTCACCGGCCGGCGCATGGCAAGCCGAAAACCGTGCGCGCCAAGTCACCGTCGGGTGAGGTTGCCTAGCGGCCAATCGAACCAGAAAAATAAAAGAGACGGCCGCGAGCCGTCTCCTTATCATTGCGCCGGGTCTGCCTTCAGGCTGCTTTGCCCTGAATCGCTCCACGAACCTTGTGTTTCGTGGCCTCATCAATTGTCATGTTGTGCTTTTCACGACCATGTTGCTCTATTTTAGGCATGAGTTCTTCTTCGCTATTACCGCTGACCTGCCAATCGCAATTCTTAGGGCCGACGTCGGCGCAACGAAAGTTTAACTTGCCTTTGTTGTCCGATTGACGTTCGTTAGGAATCATTGATCTCCTCCTCTTCGCATCTTTTCGCAAACGTTATGCCGTGGGCAATACAGCGATCACCTGATCCAATGAGGTCACCCTGGATCGAGGCAGCGCATCTAAGTTGCGGATGAGAGGAGAAAATATCGTGCCACGACGGGAATCGGCCAGGAAAATGGGAACAAGAAACGCGTCCAAATCCAAAACCGGGCACCGCTGGGTAGCGAAAGTAAAGACCGACTCCACTCATCCAGAGAAAGGATTGTTTACAAAAGACGCAGCCACCATTGCGCGATCTCTGGCGTCAAAAAAAGTTTCTCCCAAGGGCCCGGGTTCCGGCATGCGCATGCTCACCTACTTTATCAATCGCGGCGGCAAGGGGCTGAGCGCTAGCCGGCGCCGTGAGTTGGAAAAGCGAAGAAACTGCTCTCCGAACGTATCGCCAGAGCAAGAGGAAGCACGTACCGTAAAGTGGCGTAGCGGCGCAAAATTCATATCAAGAACACGCAAATGCCAAAATCTAAGAAAAATAAGAAAAAAACCGACCCGACTCGCATCGACGCGTTCGACTCGAAGGACTCCCAAATAGTCAACGCAGTGATTGAAACCCCAGGCGGAAGCCGCAATAAATTTAAATTCGATCAGCAACTGGGCTTCTACGCGCTTTCTGGCGTATTGCCGGAGGGCATGGTGTTCCCCCACGCTTTTGGGTTCGTGCCCGGAACCAAGGCCGCCGATGGCGACCCCGAGGACATTCTCATCATTATGGACGAGCCCACGTTTACCGGCTGTGTCGTCAAAGCCCGGCTCATCGGCGTGATTGAAGCGCAGCAAAGTGAAAACGGAAACTTGGAGCGCAACGACCGGCTCATTGCGGTTGCCGCCCACAGCCGCGATTACTCGAATATCGAAACTCTGCAGGATCTCAACAAGAACATGATCAGCGAAATCGAGCAGTTCTTCGTCAACTACAACAAGGAACGCGGCAAGAAGTTTAAGGTCCTGGATAAACAGGGACCGCGGGAGGCGCTCAAACTCTTGAAGAAGAGCCTGCGGTAAATCCCCGCCGAGGGTGGTTACCGCTTGCTGGCTTTCGTCGGATAGTCACACTTCATGAATGAAATTCTCATTCGCTTCTTAATTGGTGGAATCGTAGTTTCTGCTTTCGCATTGGTCAGCGATGTTTTTAAGCCGAAGAGTTTCGCGGGAATCTTCGGAGCCGCTCCCTCCGTTGCCTTGGCGACTATTTCTCTCACCGTCATTAAGAGCGGCCGTGCTTATGCGGCCATCGAGGCCCATTCTATGATCTACGGCGCGTTGGCCTTCATTCTCTACGCTTGGCTGGTGGGACGGCTCTTACTGCGTTGCAAATGGTCCACTTTGCTCGTGACCGCCTCCGCGCTTGCGGTGTGGTGTGTGTCCGCGTTGGGCTTGTGGATGGTGTTTGTACGATGAGGGTTTCTGCTAACTTCTCTGCTCTCTCGCGCACCCGATGGTACGAATATCTCCCTCGCTTTCTCTTCGGAGGAGCCGTTACTGCATTTGCCGGCATTATTGCTAAAGATTATGGTCCCGGTATCGGAGGCTTATTTCTCGCTTTTCCTGCGATCTTTCCAGCCAGCGCAACTCTCATTCAGAAGCACCAAGAGAAAAAGGAAGAGCAAGCTGGTGGCCGCGGTCAACGCCGAGGCCGTAAAGCAGCCGGGGTTGATGCCATCGGAGCCAGCATGGGAGCGTTCGGGCTGACTGCCTTCGCCTTCCTGGTGTGGAAGTCGATTGTGGTCTTGCCGGTTTGGGCGGTTCTATTGATCGCGACGACTGGATGGGTAATTGTTTCTGTATCCCTTTGGTGGTGTTTGCGCCGTTGACTCGGAGAGAGCCCACGGTCGAGCAACTTGCCCCGATTACGCCGCATCTAGTTGCCGCGGCCAGTCTGAAGCAGGGCACTGCGCGCTCCTGATTTCTGGCCGATTGGAAAACATGAGAACCTCTCCGAGCTCGCGGGATCGCCGCCGTCTTCGACGATGGATTCTTGTCGTCATTTTTCTCGTGCTCGCCATGATGATTGCTGTTGCTGGGGTCGTCATTCACCGCGCCGAGCCAATTCTGCGTGCGCGCGTAATCGATACGCTCTCGACCCGATTCAAGAGCAAGGTGGAACTCGACACTTTTCATGTCTCTGCATTTCCCCATTTCGAGGTTTCGGGCACGGGGCTTCGCATTTACGGTAAGACGGATCCGAACTCTCATCAACCGGGCATTCAGCCAATCATTGGGGTCATGGATTTCCGTTTCCATATTCGTCCTTGGGATCTTTTTCATTCCCCGATGCACGTTCGCACCGTTTATATCCAAGGGTTGCAATTGAATCTGCCTCCCAAGGAGCAACGAGCCGAGATGAAAAATATTGAACCACAAGGGAAAATAAAAATCATCGTCGATAAGTTCGTCTCGGATACAGCGCAATTGATCCTGAATACTAACAAGCCCGGCAAACTGCCCCTGGTTTTCGCCATCCAGCGTTTGCAGATGAGCCGGATTGGATCGAATGGGCCGATGCACTTTGAGGCAGATCTCATCAATCCCAAACCCATCGGCAGAATCCACTCGATCGGAAGCTTTGGTCCTTGGCAAGCCGATAGCCCGCGCGACACTCCGGTGCAAGGAGGGTATTCATTCAGTCAGGCCGATCTCAGCACCATCAAGGGCATCGGCGGGATTCTGTCCTCCACCGGAAGCTATGCCGGAACGCTCGACCACATCGTGGTCAACGGGGCAACCGATACTCCGGATTTCCAAATTGCAACCGCTGGCCGCCCGCTGCCCCTACATACGGATTTTCATGCCGTCGTCGACGGAACTACCGGCGACACCTACCTTCGTCCCGTCGAGGCGAGACTTCTTAACTCTTGGATAGTCGCAACCGGCTCCGTCGTACGCACTCAGAGCCCTCCGGGACACCATGTGAGCCTCGATGTTGCCATCGAAAAGGGAAGAATTGAGGACTTGCTCAAGTTAGCAGTGCGAAGCAGCCCACCGATCATGAATGGCGGCATACGGCTGAAGACTAAATTCGATCTGCCGCCCGGCGAACCTGACCTTGCCAATCGGCTGAAATTGTCTGGTATTTTTTCAGTATTAGACGCACATTTCAGCAATCCGGAAGTTCAAAATAAAATCGACGCTCTCAGCCGGCGAAGCCAGGGAAAGCTGAAGCAGGCCAAATTCGAGCCGTCTGATGACGTGAACTCTGACTTGAACGGCACTTTTCGTTTAAACGACGCACTGCTTTCATTTTCTCAGTTGCAATTCCAAGTCCCCGGCGCGCAGGTGGACCTAACAGGTAATTACGACTTGAACGGCAGGCAGTTTGCGTTTTACGGGAAAGCCCGCATGGATGCAAAACTTTCGCAAATGGTAGGAGGCTGGAAATCGATATTGCTAAAGCCGGTCGACCCTTTTTTCCATAAGAATGGCGCTGGTACCGAACTCCCGGTCAAAATTACGGGCGATGGTTCGCAAATGCACTTTAGCACGGATTTTCATCATAGGAATTGATGACGACAAAAGAGCCTGCTTCTGCCTTGGTGCTGCAGTGCGTTCAGCCAGCAAATCTCGAGGAGTGCCCGAGAATACGGTGTTCACCCTATTGCCACCGTAGTTTACGCCACAGTAAATTCGCTTCCAGACTTGGGTCCGGATTTATGACACCGGACGGCGCGCGGGGCGGTCGTGGGCCATTGTCGGCAGCAGTCGACTCCAAAATCCCGCGATCGCCCGCAGTTTTGATCAGCCCTTCCTTTCGATTGAGCGCCCACACTTTGCTTCGAGTTGCGGCTGTATGCCTCTTAGTGCTGATTCCATTTCTCGTCCTTCCGGTTCAAAGTGCCGCATATTCCGTTCTCTCTCACGAAGCTGTTATTGACGCCGCTTGGCATAACAATATCGTGCCTCTATTGAAGGAGCGATTCCCCAACGCAACCCCCGATGACTTGCGGCAGGCGCATGCCTACGCTTACGGCGGCGCCATTATTCAAGACATGGGTTACTACCCATATGGCAGTCACTTGTTCAGCGATTTGACTCACTATGTTCGCTGCGGTGACTTTGTCGATGCCTTGCTGCGCGACGCCCAGGACATCAACGAATATGCCTTTGCTTTGGGCGCGATGTCGCACTATTTTGCCGACAACCAGGGCCACAACATCGCGGTCAATCACGTAGTTCCGATTTTGTACCCCAAATTGGCAAAGAAGTACGGAAGTTATGTGACCTACGAGGACGATCCCGTGGCCCATGTGAAGTCGGAATTTGGCTTCGACGTGCTTGAGGTTGCGAAGGGACGTTATGCCCCGGACGCGTATCGCGATTTCATTGGATTCGCCGTCGCCCAACCATTACTGGATCGGGCATTCCAGGAAACCTACGGTTTGCAGTTGAGTACCTTATTGGTCGATGAACCCAAAGCCTTAGGATCCTACCGCCATGCCGTCAGCAAACTGATTCCGGAGGCAACCCGCATCGCCTGGCAAGTCAAGAAGAAAGACATTCAGCAGGACCTGCCGGGAACCACGCGCAAGAAATTTCTCTACAATCTCTCCCGCGCCAGCTACGAAAAGAATTGGGGCAAAGATTATTCCAAACCGGATTTCGACGAAAAGTTTCTGGCTTTTCTTTTCAAATTGATTCCCAAGATCGGCCCGCTGAAAATTCTGACATTTCGTACGCCCACTCCAGAAACCGAAAAGCTTTTCGAAGCCAGCTTCAACACTATACTCGACCGATATCGCAGCGCCCTGTCAGAAGTTCAAGCGGGTAAGGTGTCGCTTCCCAACGATAATCTGGATCTTGGCAAGGCAACACCGCCTGGCGAATACCACTTAAATGACAATACCTACGCCGAACTTCTTCACCGCCTGGCGGAGGAAAATTTTTCCGGGATGACGCCAGAGTTACAGGCGAATATCGAGCACTTCTATGCTGACCCCGGTGCGCCCTACGCGACCAAACGCAACGCGAAGCGTTGGGCTCGCGTACAACAAGAGTTGGCACGAATCAAATCGTCTCCGGCGTCAGCACAGGTCGAAAGCCCCGCTCCCGCGCAGTGAAGGCTGAATGGATCACAAGCTGGATTCGGAAACCCTGCCCTCGCTGACGTGCTTTCTGCGATAAGTTTCGTCCAATGCCTGATTCAATCTGCGCACGAGTTCGAGCAGTTTCGCAGGGTCGCGTTCTTTGGAGGCCAATTCGCACAGGACACGCCAGTCCGCCGAACTATTGACTTGATGCATACGCCCTCCTCTCCCTGGTCGCAATGCCTGTTACATGGGCACGTCGGTTGCCGAAATCCGCCGCTCGATTGTGGATTTTTGACAGTTCGAACCGATTGATAAAATGGGACTTAGGGAAAAACTGTAGGAGGGCATGGAAAACCGGGTAGTCAAGAACTACCCGGCTCGGTTTCGGAAAAGAACTTTTTGCTTCTACGCAGCTTCCGCAAACCGCCCGTGGGTTGCGAGGCAACTCTTCAGGGCATGGAGGGCGTACAGGGCATCATCGAGGCCTTCCTGCTCCTGAATGTTGTCCCCCGAGGCTTTGAACAGCTCTCTCGCCCGGTCCACGATGGCTCGCTCGGCATGATCGATCAGATCTGGAATCTTGTCTTTGTCACCTTCCAGCAAGGCCGCAATATATAGATCCTTCCAGCTCTTATTTTGCGACTGCCTTCTCACCAAAGCCATATTGGTACCTTCCTTCCTGTACAGTTCGGGGGAATTCAGGACTGCTTAAGCGTAGTTACTCACGATGCCTGTAAGGTTTCAATACAGCGGACGCGGTAGCCGGATACGGTGTTTCCGGTAGTTTTGTCGGGTCGACTGTGGAAAAAGTGCGGGCTCATCCTATCCACCTTCATCGGCACAGCTTCGAGCTCACAAAGATTTTCGACAAACCGGCTCTGGTATCTTCAAAGATGTCTTTATGCTGGGAGGCTACCAGGAGGCGGAAATCAAGTTCATCGCCGATAATCCCGGCATGATCCTCTTCCATTGTCACCAGCAATTACACATGGACTTTGGCTTTATGACTCTGTTCGACTACGTGTAATTCTCCGGATCTAACCATGCAACAAACCGCTCAAGGCAATGCCAAAGCTGACGTAGCCAAACTCGCCTTTCGATTCGTCCTGTTCTTCGGTGTGGTTAATCTCTTCGCCGATATGACCTACGAAGGCGGGAGAAGCATTGCGGGACCGTTTCTTGGCGCTCTCGGCGCAAGCGCCACGATCGTGGGATTTGTCGCCGGCTTCGGCGAAATGGTGGGCTACGCCCTACGATCTTTCACCGGTTTTCTTGCCGACAAAACTCGACATTACTGGACGATGGCGTTCCTGGGCTATGCCGTCAACATGCTAGCCGTTCCTGCGCTGGCGCTCGCGGGCAATTGGCCCTTGGCGGCGGCTCTAATCGTTGCCGAGAGGACTGGCCGAGCCATCCGCAAGCCTTCTGTCGACTCGATGCTCTCGCATGCGGGACAATCCATCGGACAAGGTTGGGTCTTCGGTTTAAACGAAGCTCTCGATCAAACCGGAGCGACCGTCGGGCCGCTAATCGCGGCTTGGGTTTTGTATCGCCGCGGAGGCTATCACCATGCCTTCGCGGCGCTTTTGGTCTCGGCGCTGCTATGTCTCGGTAGCCTCTTCGTAACTTGGTTACTATTTCGTCGGCCGCACGAGTTGGAAGGCATTCCCAAAGCGTCATCTGCTGATACCGGTTTTTCCCGAGCCTATTGGCTTTACGTTGTGGCCGGTGCGCTAATCGCGGCTGGATTCGCCGATTTCTCGCTGATCGCTTTCCACTTCCAGAAAAGCGCAACTCTTCCCCAAGAATTGATACCAGTTTTCTACTCGGCGGCCATGGCGACCGGCGCTGTGTCCGCCCCGATCTTCGGTAAACTGCTCGACAAACTGGGCATGCCGATTCTTTTCGTGGCATTCGGCTTGTCAGCCTTCTTTGCGCCATTGATATTCCTGTACGGTAGGGGGCTCGAATTGGTCGGGATGATTTTGTGGGGCCTGGGCATGGGAGCGGATTCCTGCCTGAAGGCCGTCGTCGCGAGTGTTGCGCCCGCCCAAAAGCGCAGCACCGCCTTCGGCATTTTCGATACCGGCTTCGGAATCGCCTGGTTCGCTGGCAGCGCGATTATGGGCGTGCTGTATGACACGTCGATTCCGGCGTTGGTCGCATTTTCTGTCGTTCTCCAGCTTCTCGCTTTGCCTTTCTTTGCGCTCGCCGGCAGACAAACTAAGGCTGCCACCACAAAATTGAGGTGAAAGCCCAAGCATGGAACGGGCCTTTTCGACGGTTCCTGCGGTATCATCAAATCAGATGGCAAATCTGCATCCCTTTCAAACTGACGATTCGCGGCTTAAGCCAATCCACGAAAAAATCGTGGCAGGCAAGCGGCTGAGTTCCGATGAAGCCCTTACGCTTTACCGCACAAGCGACATCCTTGCGGTCGGATGGCTGGCAAATCTCGTTCGCGAGCAGATGCACGGCGACAAAACTTATTTCAACGTCAATCGCCATCTCAACCCCACCAACGTCTGTGTCGCCGCCTGTCGCCTTTGCGCCTTCGGCCGGAAGAAAGACGGGCCCGGTTCCTACACCATGGCGCTTGAAGAGGCTTTTGCGACCGCAGCGTCTGGCTACAACGAAGCTGTGACGGAATTCCACATCGTCGGTGGATTGCACCCCGATCTCCCATTCCAGTATTTTCTCGACCTTTGTTCTGGGCTGAAACAGCGCTTTCCTCAAGTCCATCTGAAAGCCTTCACTATGGTCGAGGTTGCATATCTCGCCAAGCGCGCCAAACTTTCTATTCGAGAAACTTTGGAGCAATTAAAATCCTCCGGTGTCGATTCGCTTCCCGGCGGAGGTGCGGAGATTTTTGCCGATCGCATTCGCCACATTATTTGCGATCACAAAATCGATGGCGATCAGTGGCTGGAAACCGCCAAGCTCGCTCATCAGATTGGCCTGAAATCCAATGCGACCATGCTCTATGGCCACGTCGAGAACGACGAAGACCGCGTTGACCATCTAGTGAAATTGCGATCGCTGCAAGATGAGACAGGCGGATTCCAGACATTCATCCCCTTAGCTTTCCATCCTGACAATACCGCCTTGCAGCATTTGCCCAAAACTACCGGCATGCTGGACATTCGCCAGATTGCCGTGAGCCGTTTGGTCCTCGACAACTTTCCCCACATCAAAGCCTATTGGCAGATGCTCACGCCCAAGATCGCGCAGATCGCCTTGCGCTTCGGTGCGGATGACCTTGATGGCACGGTGATCGAAGAAAAGATCTATCACGATGCCGGTGCCAACACTCCGCAAGGCCTGCGTCGGCAGGAATTAGTTCGCCTGATTCGCGAAGCCGGCCGGGAGCCGATTGAACGCGACACCTTATATCGCCCGGTCACCAGAACCGAGACGTCCTTTACGGTGGCAGTTTAGAGCTCAACCGAGGTGCTATTCCTCGAATTAAATCAGACTAGTCCCCTCGGCTCGTTCAGTTCCGTGGCTACAGCAAACTTCCTGCTCGAATACTGTTTGACTTTCCGCCGCCGGGTGTAAAATCGATTTGTAGGGAAGCGGAGATCGTCGCGGGATCTGCCCCCGTGCATCCGAGGCCTGGCATGAATGTTCACTTCAGCTATAGAGACCGCAAAACTCCCGACATCGAAAAAGAAATCAACCACCTGATCGAAAAATTGCGCAAGCGGCTCCAGGTATTTCGTCCCGAGCTGGTGCATTTAAAGGGTGGAATCGAGCAGACGTCAGCGCGCGAGGGCACCACTGTGACCTTGAACTTGCGCCTGCCCTCCGGACAAATGGCGGTTCAGAAGTCTGCGCCGACTGCGGCAGCGGCCATCAAGGCAGCCACGGACGATCTCTTGCAGCAACTCGGTAAACATAAGGAGTTGCTGCGCAATGCGCACAAATGGCAACGAAGGCGCGTGCCCGATTATCGTGCGAAAAAGCAGGTTCCATTCGAGGCCACTGTCGCGGCGGTGGCTGTTCCCACCGTGTCCACGGACGATATTCGTTCCTACGTCAACGCCAACCTGGGCCGCTTACAACGTTTCGTGGAGCGTGAACTGTATTTTCGTGAAACCGCGGACGAGATTCGGATAGATTCAGTGACCAAAGAGGAAGTTATTGACGAAGCCATCGCCCGCGCCTTAGGAGACGGCCTCGACAAGCCCGAGCGCCTGGCTCTTGAGCCGTGGCTGTACCGGCTCTCCATGAAAGTCATTGACGATCTTTCGGAAGGTACCAACGAGAGTTCCTCTTCCGTGCATCTGGAAGATTCCGCTCGCCGTCAAAACGTGCGCGCCAGCGACGAACCCGAACTTCAATTTCATCAGCCCGATGAAACTTTAACCGGTGAAAGCGTCATCGCCGACCGCCGTCTCGCCACGCCCGAACAAATCGCAGACTCTGACGAGATGGTCCGGTTGGTGCAGTTTGCCTTGCGAGATGCAACTCGCACCGACCGCGAGTCCTTCATTCTGCATGCTATTGAAGGATTCTCGCTCGAAGAAGTTGCCGCCATCACCGATCGCAAGGCGTCCGACGTCTTCTCGTCTGTTGTCCGCGCCCGCGAAAACCTGCATCGTTTTACACCGATAGCCGACCGCTTCAAAGGCAAGTGGTCCCAAGCCCAAGCCAAGTAATTCGGGAGATGATCCATGATCACACGCGAAGAAATTCGTGAGCTAGCCCGTTTTCAAGCCGAAAATCCGGACGACTGTGCCCTGACTTTCTACTACGCGCCCTGTACCCCGCAGGATAAGTCACACCGCGGAGAAGCAATTCTTGCTAAGGACTTGGTGAAAAATGCCATGCGTGAATCCGAGAAGGCCGGGAAAAATGGTCCCGTGCGCGCGGACCTGCAGCGCATATTGTGGCTTGCCGAGAGTCTGCACGGAAACCAGTCGCGCGCGAAAGCTGTCTTCGCTTGTGGCGGCCGCGATTTCTGGCGAGAATTCGATATGCCTCTCGCGATTTCCAGCAGCCAGCTCTTCGTGAATCGCCGGTTCCATCTCAAGCCGCTGGCGCAGCTTTTTGGGGCCCATCCAAGTTTGTGGGTCGCTTTGGTCGATCGCCAGAAAGCCCGATTCTTCGATCTGCGTTTGGACGAACTCAAAGAACGCGAGGGATTATTCCGAACTCCGCCGGTTCGCCAGGGCCGCGGCGACGGCTATGCCGGCTATGACGGCGGACACGCGCAACGTCGCGTCCAGGATGAAGCGCTACACCACTTGAAGGAAGTGGCTGAGCATTTGCGGGAAGGCTTCGAGAAAAGGATGTTCGAGAAGCTGATCATTGGTTGTCACGAGACCGCGTGGCGTGAACTGGAATCGCAGTTGCACCCTTATGTGAAGAAGGCACTACTCGGCCATTTTTCAGCAGAAGTCAGCAAGATGAGTACCGAAGATACTCGGCAGCAAGCGAACCGCGTGCTGCAGGAATCGACCGACCAGCGCCGTCACGAGTTAGTTGGCGAAGTCCTCAATCAAGCCAAAAGCAACAACCGCGGAGTAACGGGACTGCGCCGCGTGCTCCGTTCGCTCGAACTCGGAGAAGTTCAAACTCTCTTGCTCGGAGACAATTTTTCCCACGCCTCGGCAGAGTGCTTGAGCTGCGGGCATCTCGATGCGCATCCGACCCGCACTTGCCCGGCTTGCGGTCGAGAGACGCGCCAAATCGACGATGTATGCGAGGCGATCATCCCCATCGCTATTCAGCGTGATATCGAGGTGTTTTTCGTGAAAGATGATTGGGATTTCGACCGCGCCGGGAACATCGCTGCGTTGTTGCGTTTCCGCGCGGATCAGAGCAAAGGAGAACTGCTACGAGCCGCGTCGTAGCGGCTGCCTGCATCGACGAAGTGGTCGAACTTTGACAGGACTGTGCTCTCGGAGAACAGTGTGTTCTCTGTGTTTTAGTTTTCCCCGTGTTATTCTGGCGGACGTCTCACAGCACTCATTCTTAGAGGTGAGCTATGACCGTCTCCCGCCGAGACTTTGTCGGCACCGCCGTACTCGGATCGCTTTCACTTGGACTGCTCAACGAGAAAAGCAACGCTGAAGCTCAGGAAAACTCCAATTCAGCCTCTAAAACCGGCAAGCGCCCCATCATTATTTGTGCCCACAATGGCTACAACTACCTCGACGACGGCTACGCCTTTTTAGCCGGTGGCGGAGACACGCTCGACGCTGTCCTCAAGGTTGTTCAAGGTCCGGAAAATGATCCCAACGACACCAGCGTTGGCTTGGGCGGCCTCCCCAATGAAGAAGGTGTGGTCGAGCTCGATGCCTGTTGCATGCATGGTCCCACTCGCCGTGCTGGCTCAGTCGGCAGCGTGCGAAACATCAAGAATGTCTCGCTCGTTTCCAAGGCCGTAATGGATCATACGGGCCACGTCATGTTAGTGGGTGAAGGCGCGGAGCGATTTGCAGTTGCCGTCGGCTTCCCGAGAGAAAATCTGCTTACGGACCACTCACGCAAAATCTGGCTGTTGTGGAAGGAGTATCACTCTAACACCGATTGGTGGGGGCCCGGCCTCGACGACCCGCATTGGCAAGCGCCGGATAGCAAGCCGGAGTCCGAGCTTTGGCAGAATCGTTTGCAACGGTTGGAACAACGTGCGGCCGACCTCGGCATTGCACCCGAGCGCCGGCAAGAAGCAATTTACAAAGTTCTCTTTCCGCCCACCGGAACAATCCATTGCTCCGCTCTTAATGAAAAAGGCGAGATTTCCGGCTGCACCACCACTAGTGGCCTTGCCTACAAACTTCCCGGTCGTGTCGGCGATTCTCCGATCATCGGCGCCGGCTGTTACATCGATCAGGATGTGGGTTCAGCAGGTGCAACGGGAAGCGGCGAAGAAAATATCAAAGTCGCCGGGGCCCACACGATCGTTGAAAACATGCGTCATGGCATGTCGCCGCAAGAAGCCGGGATGGATGCCCTCAAGCGTATCGCTCGCAATTACAACAACGATATGACGAAGCTCCGCTACGTCGACATGATTTATTACATCCTCCGTAAAGACGGCGCCTATGCCGGTGTTTCGCTGTGGGAAGGTTACGAAAACAGCAAGCCGCACAACATCGCAGTCCACGATGGCAATAAACGGCGGGAGCAAACGGTCGCCCTCTTCAAGGGCGGGTCGCTGGACTTTCCACCGAAAGTGAAAGTCCCCGATGGGATGAAACCATAAGCGAGGTCCGAGCAAATTCTTACGAAGGCCGATATAAACCATTGTCCATGAGGCCCGCTGGTCGCTTGATCTCGACATAAAACCTTGAATCTTGCTTTCCGCGAGTGGCTCGAACAGCATGCCGTCCTTGCCGCACTAAACGCGCTTATGCGCCGCCTCAAACACCTCCATTCTGCCGGTGCCTGCTCTCGAGACGAGATGAATGTACGATAGATTCCCTACGCGAACCTTACCTTCACATCCGGCGTGTCCTCAAGATGAATGCTGTCGATGAACCGCACCTTCCGCGTGCGATGCGTCATGATCACCGAAGAGGTCCGGGTACCTTCACCGAAGAAGCGCACGCCTTGTAATAATGCCCCCTCGGTCACGCCGGTGGCGGCAAAAATCAGCTGCTTGCCGGGAGCCAGATCCTCCGCCTCGTAAACCTTGTTCTTGTCTTTAATTCCCATCTTTGCGAGGCGTTCTTCGAGTTCCGGCTTATTGATCACCAGACGTCCCTGCATGTATCCGTTGAGGCAGCGAATGGCGGCTGCGGTGATCACGCCTTCCGGCGCTCCCCCAGAACCCATCACCGCGTGAACCCCTGTTCCAATGACGGCTGCGGCGATGCCTGCGGAAAGATCGCCGTCTCCGATCAGCCGAATCCGGGCTCCAGCGGCGCGAATTTCGGCAATCAACTTTTCATGCCGCGGGCGATCGAGCACAATGATCACCAAATCCTCCACGTCGCGATCCAGTCTTTTAGCAATGTTCTTCAGATTCTGCGCCACCGGCGCATCGAGATCCACCGCATCCTTGCATGACGGCCCGACCACAATTTTTTCCATGTAGCAATCCGGCGCATTCAACAGTCCGCCACGCTCAGACGCGGCCAGCACCGTAATCGCTCCCGGGGCGCCCGTCGCGCAAAGATTCGTGCCTTCCAGGGGATCGACAGCAATGTCGACTTCCGGCACGTCGGTCCCGTCGGGAAATTCCGCGCCGACTTTCTCGCCGATATAAAGCATGGGTGCTTCATCGCGCTCGCCTTCGCCGATCACGATGGTACCGTGCATGGGAATCGCGTCCATGGTTTGGCGCATGGCCTCGGTAGCGACCTGATCGGACAAGTGCCGCTCGCCCTGGCCCATGGTGTGGGCTGAGGCGATCGCCGCCGTCTCTACCACGCGCAGGAATCGTGACGCCAGATCGCTTTCAATGTTCTTGCCAAAACTGCGAGCTTTTTCAGGACGAGACTGAGTCGCCATAATAGCCTCCAAAATATGACCGGCTTAGGACTATAGCGCGAACAGGGGTGGGAGGGGAAGCGCACGATGGACTTTCGGTGGTCAGACACCGCTGGCACTGCTAAAATTGCTTTTGCCCGCCGGTTTCATGCACGTGGGGCTATAGCTCAGCTGGGAGAGCGCATCGTTCGCAACGATGAGGTCGTCGGTTCGATCCCGACTAGCTCCACCAAAGCTTTTAATCACCCCCATTTATTCTTCGGTCTGTTCCCGCTTCTGTCCCACGTTTTTCAAACCAAGACCAATCGCCCCCGGATAACGGTCAGGAATGGACCCGGACGCGGGCATCCGTTATTCGCCGTAGCCGCTTCACAACTTGAAGCACCGCGAAGAAACCCTACCAGAGCGGGCGAGCGACTGAGGTTGGCCAAACAGACTTCTCACGGAACCGGATCATGCGCAACAATGAGAGTATGTCGAGAGACAGATATGCCCGGATCGAGCGCGAACGCCGTTTTCTTCTCACTCAATTTCCAAGCGATGCAATAGTTGTGCGAAATCGACGGATCACAGATAACTACATCGAGGGCACGACCCTGCGCTTGCGAAAGCAGAATTACAACGACGGTTTGACCACTTTCAAGCTTACCCAAAAGCTTCAGGAGCGAGGCACCGGAGCACAACAAGGATTCATCACCAGCATGTACCTTACACAGGATGAATTCGACGTGCTTGCTCAACTTCCGGCCAGCAAGCTAACCAAGACTCGTTTCACCGTCCCTCCTTTCGGCATCGATGTCTTTGACGGTGTGTTGGAAGGACTCATTCTCGCAGAAGCGGAGTTCGATTCTGCGGCATCGGCTGAGGCTTTCACCGCCCCATTTCTCGTGGTGGCGGAGGTTTCCGCTGACGATCGATTCACCGGCGGTCAACTGGCTCGCGCTTCACGCCAAGACTTCCAAAGCTGGCTGTTGAACTATGGAGTAGCGCTTAGGTCTTCTTAATCGTATTCAGCCGATTCGACTGCTCAGCCGAGTTGGGTGCAGAAAGTATCTTGCTTTGACTGGAGACCGTCGGTTATGCGTTGCCATCCTCGCGCCGATTGGGAATTTCGATGCCTAACTGCCCCACTTTTTTGTATAAATGGCTGCGCTCCAACCCCAGAGACTTGGCAGTGTTAGTCATGTGATAGTTTTGGCGCTTAAGTTCCGCCAGAATTGTCTCGCGCTCAAAGCTTTCCATTCTCGTTGCCAAAGATCCCGATGGAGCAATTTCCGGTTCTGCCACTTTACCCGAGGGCAGCACAGACCGGACGGTCTCGCCGTTCACTTCGTTGTCGGTTGCCAGAAGCATCAAGCGCTCGGTCATGTTGCGCAACTCGCGGATGTTCCCGGGCCACGCATAGGCTTGCAGCAACCGAATGGCGTCGGCAGTGAAGGGAATCGTCTTCCAGCTATTTTGGGTGGAAATCTGGCGCACGAAATGTTCGATCAAAGCCGCAATGTCCTCGCGCCGCTCGCGCAGCGGAGGCAGAGCAAGCGGGAAAACGTGCACGCGATGAAACAGGTCCTGCCGAAATTTGCCTTCGCGCACCAGAGTACTGAGATCGCGGTGCGTGGCGACGAGTACCCGTACATTTACCGCGATCGGCTTATCTCCGCCGATACGTTCGATTTCGTGTTCCTCGAGCACACGAAGCAGTTTAGTCTGCATCGTCAAAGGCATGTCCCCAATCTCATCCAGGAAAATTGTGCCTCCGCCCGCTTGCTCAAACTTTCCGACGTGGCGTCCGGAAGCGCCAGTGAAGGAGCCTTTTTCATGACCGAATAGTTCGGACTCAATCAGTTCGGCCGGAACTGCAGCGCAATTCAACGTGACAAATGGGCCACCGGCTCTCGGACTGTGCTCGTGCAGAAACCGCGCGATCAGTTCTTTCCCGGTGCCGGTTTCGCCCATGATACATACGCGGGTTTCGCTCGCCGCCACGCGCTCCACCTGGGCCATGATTTTTCGCATGACTTCGCTCGTCCAGATGAGTTCATGTTTGCCCAGCCGCTGTGTGAGATTTCGGTTTTCGGCTTCCAGGCGCTGCAGCTTGAGAGCGTTCTCGACGGTGAGAAGTAGGCGGTCGGTGGAAACGGGCTTTTCCAGAAAATCGATCGCGCCCAGGCGTGTCGCGCGCACCGCCATCTCGATTTGGGCTTGACCGGACATCATCACCACGGGAGCTGGAATTTCCTGTGACTTAAGATCTTCAAGGAAACGCAGCCCATCCTTGCCGGGCATGACCACGTCGGAAAAAATAAGATCGAAGTGCTGCGCTTTGGCAAGCTCTAAGGCTTTGGTAGCATTGTCACACACCGTTACTTCGTGCCCGGCAAGGCGAAAGGCGCGGGAGATCGAAGCCAGCGTGTTCGCCTCATCATCCACGATCAGCAGATTAGCCTTTTGTGGCAAGGTTTCTCCTACAACGCCGTAGTGCCACTGCGTTCGCGGTCAGCAGCCTGCAGTCTGTCGGCGTTCACCGGCAGTTCGATAGTAAATGTCGTTCCTTCGCCCGGCTTGCTTCGCACGCTGATGCGGCCCCCGTGATCGCTGATCACCGACTGCGCAATGGCCAAGCCCAATCCTGTTCCTTGCGCCTTAGTCGTGTAATAAGGAGTGAAAAGATGCTCGCATTCTTCACTAGTCATGCCGGTCCCGGCATCGGAAACTTCAAGGCCCACCCGCCCGCCAGATTGGAAAGTTCGAAGCGCCAGCGTTCCTCCGTTCGGCATGGCATCGATCGCATTCAGGATCAAATTCGAAAGCACACGGTGCAGTAGTTCGGCGTCCGCGGCAATTGGCTCGAGCGACTGATCCAGATCCAGTCCAGCCTGAATCGCACGGCGCCCCGCTGCGGCCAATTGCGGCTCGAAGAAACGTGCGGTCTCGCGCACCACGTCATTCAGTTGAACCCTTTGAAACTGCGGCTGCGGCATTTTGGAAAATTCGCTGAAGCGCGAGACAATGGCCTTGAGGTTCGCAATCTCAGATAACAACGTGGACGCGCTTTCCTGGAAGGTTTCGTCGAATTGTTCCGGACTTTGCTGGCGCGAACGCAGTAGATTTTCGACGGTCAACTGCAAAGGGAAAAGCGGATTCTTGAGCTCATGCGCGAGACGGCGGGCGAGTTCCCGCCACGCTGCGACCCGTTCCGCTTGCACCAATCGTTCCCTCTGTTGCAGCAACTCGCGAGTCATCTGATTGAACGATTCCGCCAGTTCTGCGAGTTCGCCGGATGTGTCAATCGTCGCCTGTGCTTTCCAATTTCCCGCCGCAACCTCGCGTGCGGTTTGTGCTAGCTGCTCGACTGGGCGCGTCACTCGAGAAGCAACCCAACCACTGAGTACGATCGCCAGCAGCATGCCTGCGCCAGTTGCGATGAGAGCTGCCGAACGGACGTGTTGTTCGAGTTCGAGGTAAGGTCTGCGTGAACTGGCCACCAGAAGGATTCCATGAATTTGCCGGTTCGCCCCTGTGAGTGGAATTGCATCCACCAACTCGTCGTCCAAACCATTTGACGACCAATGGATCAGCCTGGTGCTTTCTTTTCCCTCTTGTTGAACCTTCTGGATAAGCGGGGCAAGCGCACTTGCTTGCTCGACCGGACCGGACGGAGAGATCAGAGATTGTGCAGAAAACCCCGCGGTGAAATCTTGATAAAAGAAGACTCTCATTCCGGCCGGAGGGTCGAGGCTGGCGAGAAAGTTTTTATCGAGCTTGCGGCCTCCCAGGACATAAAGCAAAGAATCTTCTGCGTTCACGCGGCGAATTGCAGTCAGAGACAAGGCTGTGCCGTCAGGCAATTGCTCTTGTTTCAGGAACGCCCGGGCTGGCGCTGTAGAAACAGGGAAGTCTTCCTTGTAACCAAACTTTGCAGGCCATTGGGCGGAAGAGATGATGGTGCCATCCCGGTCGACGAACTCCAGGAAATCCAGTTGTTGGCCCTCAGCCACGCTCGCAGCTTCGTTAAGAAAGGCAGCGTAATCTGGAGGCCCATAGCTCACACTGATCGCCATGCGAATGGCAGCGTCGCTCTGCGCGATTGCCTCGACACGGCGTCCGACTTCTTCTCCCTGGTGATCGAATTCCCGGCGGAATTGTGCGACGAGGCCCGAGGTTCGCTGCTCATTAGCTTCATCGAACGTGTGCCGTGTCAGAGCCGTAGCAATCCACGCCACCGCGGCTACACAAAGAAAGACAGTCAGAGCAAATGCCAGCAGTAGCTTGTTCCGAAACCTCATGGTTTTCCCGTGGTCAGCCAAACATCGGGCACCTGCCACGTCCCGTCACCAGTATCCTCCCAGTTCCTCACAGTCTTAGACACCGCCCAAGCTGTCTCGAGATGCAGCAGCGGAATCACGCGCTGCGACTGCAGCATGGCATTTTCCGCGTGGTAGAGGTCATCAGCGGAGTTACCTAGGAAGTGCGGCGCAGGAATCCCCAAAGATTTGGAGACTTCGGCTAAAGCGAGATGGGAATCGAGCGAGACCAGACCAACGCGCACCAGGCGGATGTCGGGGTTGCTCTGATTCGCGAGTTGCAGTCGCAGCCCGGCATCGTTGGCATTGAGCGCGATTCGCTGGGCGAGCAACCGTGCCAGAGGATCGTTGGCGTCAAAGCCCAAACTCCACAACGGAGCTTGTGGAACCTCGGCTCTCAATTGCTGGGCGCGCGGCAAATCAGCTTTCACCGTGAACAAAAAACCGTAGCCGCTTAGCCAGCCGGGCAGAAGCCCTCCCGCAGGTTCGCCTCCGCCCTGGAACACCACCCGATTTAGCATCGCGCGATCAATGCTCAGTGAAAGTGCTTGGCGCTGTTTTGCATCTTCGGGAGATTGCACATCACGGGCGAACAGCAACGCGACCAGTTCTGTTGGCTCAGAGGCATGTACTTCACCAGCTAACGTCGCCTGATGAGCAAGCTCCGGCGGGACCTCAATCAATTGTGCCTGCCCAGTCTCATGGGCGATCGTCTGATCGTGAAACCCTCTTGCCATTTCAATCTCAACCGAATCGAGAAAAGGTCGTCCGCCCCAATAATCTTCCCGCGCCGTAAGCACCAGCTTCTTTCCTGCGTCCCACTCACTGACTACGAACGGGCCGGTACCAATCAGTTTTCCCGCGTCCACCTTCGCAATGCCGTTGCGCGCCGAAGCAATCTCGCTCGGCAGATTCGGTGACGGGGCATCGAGTTGAATCGCGATCGTGGTATCCGAAGCAGTCACCTTCCATTGCGGATTCGCCCTCCGCAACGCTACGGCGACCAACTCCGGCGTCACCTGCGTCTGGTCAGAAAATCGAACTCCGGGACGCATCACAAATTGCCAGCTTTGATTCCCGGGCTCGGCGTGCCAGGAGATTGCCAGTCCCGGCTGCGGCTCTCCTCGATCATTCAGTACGACTAGGGTATCGAAGATTAGCGCGAACAGGTTACGTGCGGCGAGCGTTTTGACTTGATTGCTGTCGGTTGGATCCAGCGTGCTTACCGTGCTTGCCATCTGAATATGCAACGTCCCGCCATAGTGCGGACGCGTAGCCGCGACTGCGACGCCCGCGGTCAGCACACTACTGATGACAATCCATTGAAAGCCGGTAAGCTTCATATTTGCCTGTTTCCGAGTTATGCGAGATTGCCATGACGCTGCTGGAATCGCTATCTGCCCAAAACGCGCTGATCGATCCACCAAATTGAGCCGGAGGACTCACGAGAACCGGCTCGCGATCGAGAATTTCGAAAGCCTTCACGCTGTCCGTGGGCCCATGTTCGTCGGACGTGGCCAGGATTTGCCAGCCTGACCCGCACCCGCTGCGCACGCTGGCAATATCGCTGCCCCAACCCACTTGGCTTAAACTGCGATCTGACACGCCATCCAGCAGGTGAACCTCACCATCCACCGCGGCAAAGGCCCACAACGTGTATTTTTCGTGCGGCAACGGCGCCGCTGAATAAAACGCCGGCGCGCTGGTTTGCTTTTGAATTCCGGGTGAGAGGGCTCCCGTAAAGAAATTCCTCGTGGCGGAGAAGAAAGCGTTAAGTCCTTCGCCATTTCCCGTCAGCGGCCACGGATCATCCGAATCTTCACATGTCACACTGAGAGGAGCTGCCGCGCGGCTGCGGCAATGGACGCCCGGGAGATAAGCATCGAACAAGTAGTCCTTGCGAAGAACCAGCCGTCCGCGTAGATCGCGTGGCCACGGGCGAACATGAATGAGGGGTAACACCTGAGTCTGTTGCCAATGATCGCTTTGTAGGCGCTGCAGAATGATCTGCTCCGGCTCGAGAATAATCATGTTGGGCGGATTGCTGTTGACCACCGCCAGGTCAAGAATACGATTCTGGTCGCTCCACAGAAGCGCCTTGTAGATGGTAAACGGCGTGGAAGAACGTTGGGCGAACCCTGTACCCGGCCCCGGCATGCTGACCATGACTACGACCGATTCGCCAGTCCCTTGATGGACCTCAGCGACCCACAGATAATTCTGCAGATTTTGGGAAAGAGTGATCTGAACAGTTACCGCGGCCTGATCTGAATTCGCCTCTTGCACTCCAAAGGCGGCGAGTTGCGTCAATAGTTTGCGGTGAATGTCGTCTGCATCGGCTGCTGTGAGCGAGGAGCGATTGACTACCTTGATTAAGGCTGCGCCTGGGCCGGTGATGGCCGCGATCTTCTGGGCCAACTCACCGGCCGCCGCTTGCCAATCCTTGGCCGAAGCGGTGCTCGCAGACAGCAGCACAAGCATCAACCCATGAACTGCGCACCGAATCCCCCGCGAAATTCGCATCGACGGAATGCGCGAATTATAAACCGGATTGAGGCGCCTGCTGTGCATTGACTATTCACCATTCAGTTGCCAGATCCTACTTTGGTTCGGCCTCTTCGGCTTGCGTGCTGCGGTTTGCCACGTTCATGCTGCGCAACACGTCATTCGCGAAGAAGAACTTTCCGTCCGCCGGAACCATCATGATTTGCAGTTTGTCGGATAGCCGCTCAGCGACGATTTTATTAATGAGCAGAGGATTCTGCTTGAGGATGACGCCTTCTTTCTCCATGCGTTCGGCGTCGGCAGCCGCAGTCACGCGGATGCGGTCAGCCTCCGCATCGGCCAGCAGTTTGCGCCGCTCCATCTCGGCCTTGCTGTCGATGACTTTAGCTTCCGCCTCGGCTTGAGCGTTCTGGACGGTCGCCTCCTTCCGCGCCTCGGCCTCCAGCTTCGATTGCTCAATCTGCTTCTGCTTCAAAGGCAGCGTGTACTGCATGGCGTCGGCTTCAGCTTTAGCCTGTAGCACTCGTACTTGCGCCTGTCCTTCCGCCTCTTTGACTTGTTGAGCCTTCGTTGCTTCTGCTTCCAGCTCCGAGATTTTCACTTGCTTCGCCTGAATTTCTGTCTGCACCGCCATCTGGTCGTTCTCTTGTTCCTTAAGCAGCAGCTTCTCCAGTCCTTTGGCGTATTCGGGTGGAAGTTGAATGTCACGAAGCATGACTTCCTTTACGACAATGCCGTCGGCAGCAAGCTTCTGCGTGATGGCATCAGAGGCTCGTTTGCGAACCTCTTCCCGCTTACTCGCGAACACGTCTCGCACTGTGTAGTTCGGCACGATCTCACGCCAGGCGCTGGCTACCACAGCCGGCACGATCTCCTTTTCCACTGGCAGCGGCAAATTGCCCTGGATGTGATCCAGTCGCATGGGATCCAGTCGGTAGCGCACAGTGATGGCCAATCCCAGCGTGAGCCCTTCTTTTGCCTGAACATTCAGCGGTTCGAGTTTTTTCGCCTGTCCGGTGTTGCCGTCTTCCATCGCTCCTGTCGTAAACAACTGATCGCGTGTGTCAAACAGCGCAACGTTCTCCGCCAACGGAACCACAAAATGTATGCCCGGATAGAGCGTGCCGGGAAGCGTACCGCTGGTCTGACTGACTACAACTCCAGCCATCCCGCTGGGCACAACGATGATCCCAAGTGCTAGGATGATCGGTCCCCACGCCAGCAGTAACAGCGCCAGAGATGTCCTCCACCGCATTTCCGGAGCCACGGCTACACTCGCCTGTGCCCCGCCCGCAGTTGCTACCTTATATAACCAATTGCGGCGCAGATCATAGAGAAGAATTCCCATGGCAGCCGCCATCATGGCGAGGCCGCCAAACATCAGAGCATATTTCAAGAACAGCATACCTACCTCCTTCGCGCATTAGCGCTTCCGATCAGAGTTCATTCGCACTGCCTGCCGGGCAAACAGCGGGCACAACACTTTTGCGAAGACCAGTTCCTCCACGAGCAAAGCAATGGCAAGTGAAAAACTCATTCCAGCCAAGATCGAAATTGTTGTTTTCAGGGTTTCCATCGCATTCCTCCTGGGAAGGGCAGCATCTTCGAACGCTTGCGTCTTGTTAGATCGCAGGTTGGTGGCCAGATCCAAAGTGCTGCGTTTCGGTCACTTAATGAGGTGGAAAGCAGAGAAAAGCGTGTCAGCGCAAACACTGTGTGTCCTGGTTGACACAAGGCCCGGAACGAGGATTGCCCTAAGTCACGCCAAATCAGCGGCACCATGTCGGCTCACGCCGTGCATGAACTCGTGCAGCTGCATTCGCAGCAGGAGGTGACACCATGAAAAAACTTAATTGCTTTCACTCAGCAAACAACACGGCCGGCAACGCGCAGAGCTTTCGGCTACGCGGCAAATCGGGGATTGCGGTGATCTCCGGCTTGCTTGTCGGTTCCTTGCTCACTGTAGGTTGCTCAAAAGAGAAGAGCACAACGGCGAGCGGCGAGACACAAACTTCTCAGAATCAGACGATTTTGAATCAACCCGGATTGAATCAACCAACGCCGCCCGCTCCCACGGTTTCGGCGTCCACCGCTACGGCCATTCCGGCAGGGACAGCCAAGAGAGCAGTCAGGAAGCGTCCGGCCAACGTGACCTACAAAGATCAGACCTATGGCGTCTCCTTCCGCTATCCCTGGACCTACGCCCTGAAAAACGGAGACGGTCCGGATTCAGCCACGATGGACTTCGCGAGACCCGGAGGCGTAACGGCGGTCACGGTGGAAGTGCCAAAGGGTTTCTATCCCGACACAGATCTGGCTTCTGCGCATTTTCTCGTCAACGTCAACCAGCGTCTCAGCGAAGCGGAATGTGGACAATTTGCCGCGCCACAGGCCGTTCCTGCGGATCAGGGCGTCGTCCAACCTGAGAAAGTAACTCTGGGTGGAATGGAATTGCAGGAAGTCGAGGACATCTCCGGCGAAGATACGAAACAAAGCGACACCAAGTACTATCATCTCTTTCAGAACGGCAACTGCTATGAATTTGCGCTGAGCCTTTCGACAGAAGCCGTCGGAGATGACGAGACCGTTCGACCCGTGGCCCGCGAAAAGGTGTTCCGCCGCTTGGAGACGATCTTGGCGACGGCGAAAATCAATCCGGAGCCGGCATCGCAGGTTACTGCAGCTCCCGCTACCACTTCCACCGAGCAGACGAGTGCGGTTGCAGCTCCTGCCGCGCAAAGTGATGTGATTAAGTGAGCTTCCGACGGTGAGGGCCGCGCCCGTAATTTAAGCGCGGCCTTATCGCCTGTCGCCGGCTAGGCCAACGGTCAACTTCCACTTCCCACTTTCATCGCAGCTACCGGTGGTGTGATCGTCACCGAATCCGGCTGGGTCCAGGTCACGTTGCCGTTATCGACATCCACCTTATTCATCGTCACCTTCAGCTTGCCATGATCGACCTCGGCGAGCAGGTAATGATAATTGACACCCTTGCCCTGAAATGGGTCTCCGGGTTCTCTGTTGATCATGTAAGGATGCGCACCGCCGCCGCCGGTCACAAAGTAGGTCACTCCACCATGTTCGTAGCGTTCGTAGTTATGCACGTGCCCGGCAAACACCACGATCGACGCGTGCATTTTCGCTTGCCGGCTTTCCAGCATCTGCGCAAGCGCCTGCTCGGGAGAACGCGCCGAATGCCCGCCTCCCATCGCTTCGTCGGTGGAGTGCGTGTAAGGTGGGTGATGCAGCATCAGAAACACAAAATCCACGTCGGGTGAAAGGTGGTCGAGTTGACTCGTTAACCACTGGCCTTGCGGCCCCGAAGTCTCATCCAATGAACTGTCGAGCACCAGGATCAGCGCATTGGCGGCGCGAACCGAATAAAAGCGGGAGCCTTGCAGCTCAGGGAACCGCTGAGAATAGTTGGCCAAGGCGACCTTTTGATCACCGTGAAGGTCGTGATTCCCAAGCGCAGGGAAAACTGGAATCTTTTGTTCGCGCCAAATCTGTGTGCTCTGGTCCCAGATCTGCCAGTCTTCGACATTAGTGCCACGGTAAACCAGGTCCCCTGTGACGCAAATGAAAGCCGGGTTTGTTTCGGCAATTGCCTTGACGATTGCTTCGCGAGCCACGGGATTCGAAGCATCCGTGTTTCTTGGATTTGTGAAGCGAATGTCGCCGTAGGCAACGAAGCGAAAGGGGATATGAACATTTAGTCGCAACTCGGCCGGATTTGGCGCAGCTTGCTCGCTGTGGCTTCGCGTGCAGGACGCCAAGAGCAGGCAGGCACAGGCGCAGTAAATAAGCAATGTCAATCGCAAGCGGTTTTGCATGCAGGTTTCTATATTTTCTCATAGTCGCTTTGCCTGCTGACTACCGACTACCCACTACCCACTCCTGACACATAGCGGCAGCCTGCGTTTACAATTTCTGTTTTCGGCCATGAGAAACCCAAAAGTCCTATTCCTCCTGTTCGTCGCGAGCATCAATCTGGCTTTTGCCGCCGACAAGCCCAAACTCACTCTCGACGAGTTCTTCAACTGGGTTGAGGTTGACTCAGTCCAGATTTCACCCGACGGCCATTCCGTCGTGATCCAGACGGATCGCGCGGATTGGGACCAGAGCATCTTCCGGGATGATCTTTGGCTTTACCGCGACGATGCCCATGCACTTGTGCAGTTGACCCAATCCGGTCATGATCGCCACCCTCAATGGTCGTCCGACGGTCGATGGATCGCATTTCTTTCTTCTCGGAAAAATGTGGGAAAGAACAGTGACTCCGGCGATGAGAAGAACGAAGAAAGTGTCCAACTTTATCTGATCTCGCCCTCCGGCGGCGAAGCCTTTCCAGCAACGAATGGTGACGACGACGTTCACGCCTTTGCCTGGTCGCCCGACTCGCGCACTTTATACTTTGCCACTCGTGCCCCGTGGTCCAAAGCCCAGACCGATGCCTACAAGAAAGAATGGAA
>Ga0335073_10000237_pt1 | contig 69293 bp, 61 predicted proteins | sample Lox_Sample_22_FD_207093 | JGI IMG/M metagenome (GOLD analysis project Ga0335073, IMG submission 207093) | Soil microbial communities from Loxahatchee National Wildlife Refuge, Florida, United States - Lox_Sample_2.2 | ecosystem: Environmental > Terrestrial > Soil > Wetlands | place: USA... | reverse complement strand
CGGGATCCTTCTCGCGATGCTGATGAACAACGGCGGCGGCGCGTGGGATAACGCCAAGAAGCTCATCGAAACCGGCGCACACGGCGGCAAGCGTTCTGAAGCGCACAAGGCCGCAGTCGTCGGAGATACCGTCGGTGATCCCTTCAAGGACACGGCCGGCCCGTCTCTCCACGTGCTCATCAAGCTCCTTGCCACCGTCACGCTCGTGCTGGCTCCGCTCTTCCTCTAATTCATTCTGAATCCTGAACAAGCGGGGAGATTCGTCTCCCCGTTTTGTTTTCGGTAAGAACTCTACCGCAACGCCCTTCTGATATCGTGGCCTTCATGTTCCTGGACACCTGGAGACGATGGAGCACCCAAGCACCTCGGAATGCGCTCCACTACAAGCACACCCCGCTCGCGCGGATGAGGATGCTTTTCGTTGCCGTCTTCTGCCTGTTCGGCGTCATGGGTCTTTTCAACGACCTGATGAACCTGGGGAAGGTGCCATACCCCATCGTGATCCTCAATGTAGTCGCCAGCGGCACCGTAGCCGTGGTCTACGTGCTGATCGCCACGCGCTATCGCCCTTACTGGTTCATCATCGCCAGTGTTCTCCAGATTCCCTTCTGGACGCTGTTTGGAATGACCGCCAGCTTTGTAATCAACCACTACCATCTGCAGGAGGTACCGTCAGCCCAGGGCATCCGGGTGTCAGGGATAGCGATCCTGGTCCTGGTGATCACCTCTTACAGTCTTTTCATCGGCTTTATCAGCAGGCAGGGCGCCGACGCATACCGCATCCGTAACGAGCTGGAACTCGCGCATGGGATCCAGAAGACTCTAGTGCCGCCCATCATGCTCCGTACGGCGAAATTCGAGGTATACGGCATCTCCAAGCCAAGCGACAAGGTTGGCGGAGACCTAGTCGACGCGCTCGAGCTCTCGAACGGTGATTCCATCGCTTATCTCGCCGACATCGCAGGCCACGGACTGCAGGCCGGCATCCTCATGGGGATGCTGAAGACCGCGGCCCGCACCGCACTGCTTGAAGCAGTTCAGGTCGAGCCCGCTCGAACTCTTCCGCTTCTGCTCGCTCGCATCAACAGCGTTCTGCCCGAAGTGAAAGAGCCGCACATGTACGCCACCTTTACCGGTTTTCGGCTCGGCGCCGACGGCAGCGTCTACTATGCGCTGGCGGCCAGTCCGCCCATCCTGCACTGGCATTCGGGCCACCTGAGTCTTTCCCATCTCGAAGAGGAGCAATTCCCTCTTGGCCTGCTGCCCGTCCCCGAATTCGATGGCCAGCGCATGCAGACAGCTCCCGGCGATCTGTTGGTGGTCGCCACCGACGGCATTCTTGAGGCGTGCAGCAAAGATGGAGAGGAATTCGGAATCGAGCGCGTGAAGGACGTGATTTCCGCCAACGCCCACGTCCCACTCGCCGACTTGGCAGAGCAAATTCTTAACACCGCGCGGGCTTTCGGCAAGCAGCTTGACGACCAGACCATCCTGATCGTCCGCTGCCTATAGGATCTGTGAACAGGCGCTAGCTCAGCCCGTGCACGGCCACTGAACCGCCCGCAACATCTCCGGCCTTCAGCACCTTCGCCGTGGTCACGATTTGCCCGGTGTGCCGCTGCGTGTGATCGGCCAGATGCACCAGCAACCCGCCCACGCTGGTGGGAAGCTGCTTCTTGCCGACCGCCCGTGCCTGCTCTAAATCCGCGGTCGCAAAGGCGCGGACACGCGCGGCAGCTTGCTCCAGACCCTGGTGAAACTCGGCCAGCAGTTCCTCACGCGATATGCCCGGATCAAGTTCTGTTTTCATCGCCGTAATCTGCTCGGAGCTGAGCTGATTGCCCTCCGCATACGTCAGCAGGCGATCCAGGCTGCGTGCAATGTGGCGCATGTGAAATGCTATCGGCGACAGGCCCAGTGGCGAGGCATGGAGTTCCGTCTCTCCTAGCCCCTCTGTCCAACGCACCACGTCTTCACGGGAAAGTTCGAAAGCATGCAGAACAGCCCGAAGTACGGCGGGAAGCTCCAGATACGTGCCGCGCAGCCACGGTTCGGGCTGTTGTGCAATAGACGGGGAGGTGGGTTGCGTCATTTAAAGTCCCTTCTTCTCACGAAATTCTCGCACGACCACGGCGGGATCGCGATGCTCACCATCGACGGCCTCGTTCATAGCCCGCATGTCGTCTGCCGTAACTTTGCCCGCAAGCGCATCCAGCGCCGTTTTGATCTGCGGCCAGCGCCGCAAAGCGTCGTCGCGCACCAGCGGCGCAGCCTGGTAAGGCGGAAAATAATGTTTGTCATCCTCAAGCACTGTGAGACCGAAGGCCTGGATCGGACCGTCCGTCGAATTGCCCGCAATCATATCCACCTGGTGCGCGTTGATCGCCCGATACAGCAGCCCCAGGTCCATAGTCCGCGGAGGCCCGTCGAATTTGAGGCCGTAAACCTTGCTCAGCCCGGGCAACCCATCCGGCCGCTGCTCGAATTCATAGCCGACGCCAAGCCTCCACTGCGGGGTATACTGCGCGGCCTGACTAAGCGTGCGCAAGCTGTAGCGGCGCGCGTCATCTCCGCGGATGATCATCGCGAAGGTGTTTTCAAATCCCAGCGGCGGCGCAACAGTCACGTTGTACCTTTGCGCATAGAGCCGCCGAACGGTTTCGAGCACGCGCTGCTGGTCGCGGTCCAGCGGCTGCTTCAGAATCGCTGTCAGAGCCGTGCCTGTGTATTCCACGTAAGCATCGATGCGGCCTGAAACCAGAGCCTGCTGGCAAATGTAACTGCCGGCGAGATAAAACCGCCGCTCCACCTTAAGGTGCGACTTGGCCTCGATTTCCTGCGCCAGCAGCTCTCCCAGCACGACTTGCTCGGTGAAATTCTTGGTCCCGATTACCGGCTCGTTGGGACGTGGCGGAGCGCAGGAAGTGAGCAACGCGCAAATCGTAACCGCGACAGTGGCAATGATCCGCCGATTCATTTCGCCGGCACCCGCACTCGACGCTCAAGCAGGCCCAGCAGTCCGTCGGCGATGAGGGCCAGCAGTGCCGCCGGAATCGCCCCGGCCAGCACCAGGCGGTTATCCACCGAGGCCACACCGCGGAATATCAACTCGCCCAGGCCGCCCGCACCAACGGCCGCAGCGATCGTCGCAATGCCCACGCAGGTCACCGTAGCCGTGCGCAATCCGGCGAGAATGAACGACGCAGCCAGCGGCAGCTCGACCCGGAAAAGCCGCTGCGTCCCGGTCAGCCCGAGCGCGTGCGCCACCTCCAGCACCGCCGGATCGATGCCACGAATACCCGCATAGGTATTTCGCAAAATCGGCAACACGGCATAGGCCGTGAGCGCCACTATGGCGATCCTCGCAGCACGCTCTCCCAGCCACGGTAGCGGCAGGAGCAGCCCGAACAGGGCCAGAGAAGGAATCGTCTGCAGAATATTCGCCACCGCCATCACCGGCGGCGCCCAGCGCTGCGAGCGTGTCAGCCAGATGCCCACCGGCACACTGATCGCCGTGGCGAAGAGCATCGCAGCTCCGGTAAGCCACAGATGCTCGAGCGTGAGCTGAAAAATCTGACCGCCGTATTGCGAGAGGAACCCGCTCATCGGGCGTTCCCCTCCTCGTTCTCCAACTCGCGTTCGCCCCTGCGAAAAGCCCGCACATACTCTTCGACCTCAGGATTCTGCGACGTGAGAAAGTCCGCCGCATTCACACTGGCCGCGATCTTGCCGTGCGCAACCAGCACAATGCGGGACGCGAGAAAGAGTGCCTCGTCCAGGTTATGTGTAATGAGCAGTACTGTTTTGTTGAACCGCTCCAGCAGTCCCCGGAGCATGTCCTGCATTTCCGCGCGCGTCAACGGGTCGAGCGCGCCGAAGGGTTCATCCATCAGCAGAATTGGCGGCTCAGCGGCAAGGGCGCGGGCCAGTCCCACGCGTTGCCGCTGACCTCCGGATAGCTGGTGAGGATAGCGGTGGGCGAAACTGGCCGGATCGAGACCGACATTCGAAAGCAGTTCGTGTCCGCGATTTCTGCAATCCGAACGCCGCGTCCCGGAGATTTCCGGAACGACGGTCACATTGCGCTCGACCGTGATGTGGGGAAACAGCCCTGTCTCCTGGATTACGTAACCGACACTGCGACGCAGCTCAATCAGGTCATAGTCGCGCACGTTCTTGCCATTGACCAGGACATCGCCGCCGGTGGGTTCGACCATGCGGTTCACCGTGCGCAGCAGCGTGGTCTTCCCCGATCCGCTGCGTCCCAGAATCGCGGTCGTCGTCCCCTCATCCGCTGCGAAGGAGATCCGATCCAGCAGCACGCGCCCCTGCGGCGTTTTGAAGCTCACATCGCGGAAGTCGATCGCTGCGGGCATTTCTGCGCTCAAAAGAAGAAAGCCGGGCACCTCGCCCGGCCATTTGTCATTATTGCGGTTGCATTATTCGCTTCCCGCCGGAGCTTCCGGCGTGCCGGGACTCTTAACACGTACCACGGTGATCTTCGAGAAGCCTTCCTTGAAATTCGGCGGACGAAGACGCTCAGCCATCTTGTGCATTACCTCGTCGTTCACCGTGCGCTCGCGGCGCCGGTTACGCTCCAGGCAGATTTCGAGCGGCACATCGAAGAATACGGCCTGCACATCGTAGCCGAAGCTCTTCGCCATCTTGATCCACTGCCGGCGCTCATGCGGAGAAAGGTTGGTCGCGTCCACATAATTCCACGGCATCTTGGCGATCAGCCGCGCACGTAGCAGGGAGCGCAGTGTGGAAAATACCAGGCCCTGGTATCGCTGCTCAGTGATGTCGTCAAAGAGAATGCTGCGCAGCATGTCAGAGGACAATGGCGTCACACCGCGCCGCTTGAACCACGTGGTCTTGCCCGATCCCGGTAGTCCGATCGTCAGCACCACAAAGCCCTTCGGACCATGCGGCTGGCCGGCAGCCTGCGGTTCGGGTGGCGGAGTCGACTGCGACTCCGGCTGCGTTTCCACCTCCAGTTTGCCGGGCTCCTCGGGAGTGCCAACGGCTTCGGCAATCTCCGGTGAGAGTTCTTCGGCCGAGTGCACAACGGTGGCACTTGCCTCCACCGGCAGCGCCTCCGCTACTGTATCGCCTGCCTGAGCAGCAGGCTCCGTGGCAGCGGCTCCGTAAGAGGGGCGAAGCGGAGCCGGCTGGTTTGCGGGTATCTCCTGGCCAATCTTTCCTGTGGACTCCGAATCGTTCGGTCCACGCTTGGGGCGTCGTCTCATTTTTTCGCGCATCCATTCGCGCATAACTCAGGATGTAACACAGACATCGCCGCGCCGCAACGCGCAGCATCTCAATACGATCATTCCCAGTAACGTAAGCGCCGCGTCGAACGCAAAGAAGAGAATATTAAGACTGCGTTATAGAAAATTCTTATCCCGTGGTATTGACTACGGTGCTAGCATCGGTAAATGGGGGTTTGCGACCTTTGCCTCACTCGCGGCTGGTCCCCTGTTGAACGGCGAGACTCCACTCTAAAGATTCAACGAGCTAACTAAGGAGAAAGTTTTCACTATGGCAGTAAAGGTTGGAATCAACGGCTTCGGCCGCATTGGACGCAACGTTTTCCGCGCGGCTCTGGGCAATCCAGACATCGATATCGTCGCGGTCAACGATCTCACGAGCCCCGCGACGCTCGCGCATCTGCTCAAGTACGACTCGATTCTCGGCAACCTGAAGAATGAAATTTCCTCCTCCGCGGACTCGATCACCGTGGATGGCAAATCGATCAAGGTTTTTGCGGAGAGAGACCCCGCCAAGCTTGACTGGACCTCGACCGGAGCGCAGATCATCGTTGAATCTACCGGCATCTTTACCGACGCCACAAAGGCCAAGGCGCATCTGCAGGGATCAGTTAAGAAGGTCATCATCTCCGCCCCGGCTACCAACGAGGACATCACCGTCGTTCTCGGCGTCAACGAATCGAAGTACGATCCGGCCAAGCACAACATCATCTCCAACGCTTCCTGCACCACCAACTGCCTCGCGCCGGTCGTCAAAGTGCTGCACGAGGAGTTCGGCATCGTCTCCGGCATCATGACCACGATTCACAGCTACACCAACGATCAGGTCATTCTCGATTTCCCGCACAAGGACCTGCGCCGCGCCCGCGCTGCCGCGATCAACATGATCCCCAGTTCCACCGGCGCCGCCAAGGCCCTCAAGCTCGTCATCCCCGAGATGGCCGGCAAGCTCGACGGCTTCGCGATCCGCGTCCCAACGCCCAACGTTTCCGTCGTCGATCTTACGTTCATTTCCGAGAAACCGGCAACGGTCGACACGGTCAACGCCGCCCTCAAGAAGGCCGCAGACGGCGAATTGAAGGGCATTCTCGGGTATGAAACCGACCAGCTCGTGTCGAGCGACTTCAAGGGCGATGCCCGCTCCTCGATCGTCGACTCGCCGCTGACCAAGGTGGTGGGCAGCTCGGTCAAGGTGATCAGCTGGTATGACAACGAGTGGGGCTACTCGAACCGCGTACGCGATCTGGTGCTCTTCCTCGCTAAAAAGGGCTTGTAGAATTCAACCGCGCGGATCTGGTCCACGATGGGTCAGGTCCGCACATCACTCAACTCCAACCGTGATGCGCGGAGCATCCCCCGGCAATGCGTCAGAACATCTCCGGAACGTCGCCCTTTGAGTCGATCATTGGATTCTCCCGTGCCGTGCGGGTGGGGAACATGGTGCATGTTTCTGGCACGGGCCCGGTGGGAGCCGACAGTGCTGACGCGGCGACCCAGACCCGGCATACACTGGAGATTATTCGGACAGCCCTGGAAAAAGCAGGAGCCCGAATGGAAGACATTGTCCGGACCCGGATGTACCTTACTCATGTAGAAGACTGGGAAGCAGTCGGCCGTGTCCACGGCGAATATTTCGCATCGATCCGCCCCGCGGCGACCATGGTCGTTGTCGCCCAGTTACTCAATCCAGCATGGCGCATAGAAATAGAAGCCGACGCAGCCATCGGCGACAGTAGAGAGCACCAGGAAAGCCAGCACAACTCATGAAGAAATTGACGATTCGCGATCTCGACCTTGCGCATAAGCATGTCTTCATGCGCGTCGACTTCAACGTGCCCCTGAGCGATGACGGACGCGAGATCACTGACGACACCCGCATCCGCGAAACACTACCCACTCTCGAATACGCCCTGCGCCACAAGGCGAAGCTGATCCTTGCCTCCCATCTGGGACGGCCCAAAGGCAAGCCAAATCCGAAATACAGTATGCGCCCCATTGTTGACCGCCTGCGCATGCTGCTCGATCACCACCTCGGCGAACAGGTGAACGTGGCGTTTTCGCCCGACTGCGTAGGCGAGCTGGCCACCGAACTCTCCCGGCAGCTCGAGTCCGGCCAGGTCCTGTTGCTCGAGAACCTGCGCTTCCACGTCGAAGAAGAAGCCAACGACCCCAAGTTCGCCGCCCAGCTCGCTTCGCTCTGCGACATCTACATCGACGACGCCTTCGGCAGCGCGCACCGAGCCCACGCGTCCACTGAGGGCATCACCCACTTTGTGAAGAAGTCCGCCGCCGGCCTGCTCATGGAAAAGGAGCTGACCTGGATGAGCAAGGCCCTCGACGAGCCTGCCAAGCCCTTCGTCGCTATCCTCGGCGGCGCCAAGGTCTCCGACAAGATCGAGGTTATTGATAATCTCCTCTCCAAGGTCGACGCCATCCTCATCGGCGGAGGCATGGCCTATACCTTCCTCAAGGCCAAGGGACAGGACGTGGGCAAGTCGCTTCTCGAATCCGACAAAATCGACGTCGCCAAAGAAGCCCTGGCCAAGGCCGAAGCCAAAGGTGTGCGCTTCCTGTTGCCTGTCGATCACGTCCTCGGTGACAAGTTTGCGCCTGACGCCAAGACCCAGATCTTCGAGGGCGATGGCCCCTTCCCGGCTGACTGGATGGGGCTCGACATCGGCCCGAAGACGATAGCGCTCTTCTCAAAGGAAATCGCCGACGCCTCCACCATCGTGTGGAACGGCCCGATGGGCGTCTTCGAGATGCCCGCTTTCGCCGTGGGGACAACCAAGATCGCCAAGGTCGTCGCAGCCAATCAGGATGCCGTGTCGATTGTCGGCGGCGGCGATTCCGTTTCGGCAGTCAAGAAAGCCGGAGTGGGGGAAAAGATCACGCACATCTCCACTGGCGGCGGCGCAAGCCTTGAATTTCTGGAAGGCAAGAAGTTGCCGGGCGTCGAAGCACTTACGGATAAGTAATCCGCACGGCTATCGGACTTTGTTCTGCTCCGATAGCCGCTGAATTTCTCTCTCCAGGGCAGCGCGTAACGACGGGCGGCCGCCTCTCCCATGATTCTCAATGTCGTAGATGCGCCACTGCTCGTTCTCCTTTACGAGAATGAGCACGATCGGCGTCTGTGCGCTATTCTGGCCATCGAAATTCACTGCGACCCTGCACGAGTCTTCCTTTCCGGGCTCGACTTGCAGCTTCAGGTGATCAAACTTGATGTCAGGATCCTGGCAATTGCACACGGGATCGTAGTCGATAACACCCGCGTCGCCCGGCCCTACGGCCTTCTGATCCTCGCGCGCGAGCGCAATCAGCGAACTGTGAAAAACAGTTCCTGCGTTTTCTTCAAAGAGACTCGGCGGATCGCCGTTCGGGCCGTATCGACTGTAGACAGCCTGCACAAATTGCGCAACACCCTCAGTGGCTTTGGAATTTTGTTTAGTTGGAGTCTGCGCGCCGCACAATTGAACGCTTAAGACGATGGCGAAAGCTGTTACCTTTGTAGGCAGACGATACATTTTCGAAGGGCGAGTCCCACTGCGCCTGAATCATTCTAAATTGCACAAGATTGAAGGAAATTGATCCCATAATGCCCCGCAAGCCACTGATCGCAGCCAACTGGAAGATGTATAAGACTCCCGCGCAGGCCGAGGAGTTCGTGAAGAAATTCCTGCCTCTCGTGGCCGATCAGACCCGTGCCGAGATCGTGCTCTGCCCTTCCGCGATTTCGCTGGCGGCCGTTGTAGCGGCTGTGAAGGACTCAGGCATCGGCGTCGGCGGGCAGAACATGCATTGGGCCGAAGAAGGCGCCTACACCGGCGAGACTTCTCCGCTGATGATCAAGGCAGTCGGCGCCACCCACGTCATCATCGGCCACTCAGAGCGCCGCCAGTACTTCGGCGAAACTGACGAGATGGTCAACCAGAAGATCCTCTCCGCCGTGAAAAACAAACTGACGCCCATCATCTGCATCGGAGAGACTCTCGAAGAACGCGAAGCCGACAAGACGGAAGAGGTTCTCCTTCGCCAGTGCCAGATAGCCTTTAAGGCCGTCGTACCCGAAGATGCCGAGAGCTTCGTCGTCGCCTACGAGCCCGTGTGGGCCATCGGCACCGGTCGCACGGCAACACCGGAGATGGCCGGCCTCGCTCACTTCCACATCCGCAGCCAGATCGCCCGCCTGCTCGGCCGCAAAGCTGCCGACTGCATCCGCATCCTGTATGGCGGAAGTGTGAAGCCGGACAACGCCTCAGCACTCGCCAACCAGCCGGAGATCGACGGCTCCCTCGTCGGCGGAGCCAGCCTCGACCCACACACGTTCGCGAAGATTGTGGACTACTAAGGCATCGAGCGAGAAGACCCGTGTCGGAATTTGTGCGCATCATGAGCAAGGCTGACCTGCCCGCCGAGGGCGAGGCGCGCGAGGTGGACTGTGGCGAATACCAACTCTGCGTGGCCCGCGCCGGCGGCGAAATCACCGTCATGAACAATATCTGCCCGCACAACGGAGGTCCGCTCGGTGAAGGCATCATCGAAAACGGCAAGATCATCTGCCCCTGGCACGCGTGGGCCTTCGATCTGAAAACGGGAGTGGCAGAGCACGAGCCGCGCGCCCGCGTTCCCCTCTATGACTTCAAAATTGAAGGCGACGACGTGCTGGTGAAGCTCGACTAGCTTTCGTGGCTTCACCGAGCTCGTACCTGCCTGTTACGCTTTGACTAGAATGCCCGACGAAACCTCAGCGACTCAGAAGCAGCCGGACGCTGGCAGCCTCTGGTGCCCCCAGTGCGCGCGCGTCGTCGACGACCCCCTGGTCTGCGGAGACTGCTCTGCCGTAATCTGCCGCATCTGCGGAACGCCCCTCGAGTCCGCTGACGAGCTCGCCTTTGGTTAGGAAGCAGCACCGTCGGAGAAAAGCTGTTCCGCAGCCACAACGTCTGTCGCAGACTTCCCCTCCGCCCGTTGTCAGCGGTCGCTGGCTCGTCCGTGCTCTCCTGATCGCTCTTTTCGCCGCCGCCGTCTGCGCCTATGGAGCACTCTGCCTGCTGTTTTACCAGGGGCAATGGCAGTTCATCCTCCATCCGTCTGCCGCCATCAACACAACCCCAGCATCGCAGGGCCTCAAATTCGACGACATCCGCTTCGACTACACCGAGACCGGGTCTCCGCGTCTCGACGGCTGGTGGATCCCGGCTGACAAAGATGCCCGCTGGAGCGCGAGCACCCTCCTCTACCTGCACGGCGGCTCCGGCTCTCTCTCCGGCACCGTCGACGATCTGGGCACCTTCCACTCGCTGGGCATCAACGTTTTCGCCTTCGACTACCGCGGATATGGCCGCAGCGCCGGACCTCCTCCACGGGAAAGGCGCATGCGAGAGGACGCCAACGCCGCCTGGAGCTACCTCACTGACACCCGCCACATCGCACCGAAGTCCATCGTCGTTTATGGATCAGGAATCGGCGCCAGCCTCGCTGCTGATCTCGCCATAAAGCACACGCCGGCAGGATTGATCGTCGACAGCCCGACCGAGCCCGCACGGCAACTCATCAGGGCCGACGCGCGCGCCCGCATCGTTCCCGGTCTTCTCATCACAGAGCGCTTCGACCCTATGGAGACCCTGCAGAAGCTCACCGTCCCCAAGCTCTTCCTGGACCCCAACGGCGCCAGGGCCAGAACCGGCGAGCTCTACAAAGCAGCAGCACTTCCAAAAGAGTATTTTGAACTGCAGCCGGGCGCGTATGAGCCAACGCTGCGCCGCTTCCTCGACGAAGTCTTGCCATAAAAGCACATTTCCCGTTAAGGATCGAATACAAGGACCAAGGGAGAATCGATAAATGTTCAGTTCGTTTGAGAGGATCAGGCCGCTGTCAGCCCTCGTTGCCCGCCTCGTGCTGGGAGTCATCATGGTTGTGCACGGCTCGGAGAAGATCTTTCACCGGGGCGCCCTCTACCAATTCACGCAATTCGTCGCTCACCTGGGCCTTCCCGGCTGGCTCGGCTATGTCGCCGCGTTCACCGAGTTCTTCGGAGGAGCACTGCTCATCCTCGGCCTGTTGGTTCATCTGGCCGCCTTTGGAGTGGCCATTGACATGGCCTTTGCCATCATCAAAGTCCATCTCCATCATGGACTTACCGGCCCCGGCGGGTACGAGTTTCCGCTCGCGTGTTTTGCCTTGGCCATCGTTCTCATGGGCACTGGACCCGGGTACATCGCCGCTGACGGTTACGTCTTTCGGGGGCGAACTGCCCGGTGACAGCTGATTCCACAGCTTGAGTGCCAGAACTACGCCAAAGATGAGCGAAGTTCACTCACTTTTCATCTTTCCGTCCGCTCGCGTGCTTGACAACCGTCACGTCGGCTCGATACCTTAGCAGTCGTAAGGCGTAAGTGCTAAACGGACCGCACGGGCCTGTTCCGCGGTCATGCGCACCGCCGGACTTCCAACCCGATTGATTTTTACCAATACTCGCGGGGTACACCCGCGCGAAGGAGAAGCAACGCAATGGCAACTGCAACCGTAGCGACCACCTTTACTCCGCTCCACGACCGCATCCTGGTTCGGCGGATCGATGAGGGTGAGACCGTCCGTGGCGGCATCATCATCCCCGACAGCGCCAAGGAAAAGCCGCAGGAAGGCGAAGTGATTTCCGTTGGCAAGGGCAAGTCAAACGACGAAGGCAAGGTATTTCCTCTCGATGTGAAGTCTGGCGACCGCGTTCTGTTCGGCAAGTATTCGGGCACCGAAATCAAGATCGACGGCGAAGAGTTCCTCATCATGCGCGAAGAGGAAGTCCTCGGCATCCTGAAGTCCAAGTGAACTAGCCGTTCAAACAATAGCGATTCGCGCGAAACCCTTTTGATTAAGCACTAGGAGAAATTAAGTATGGCAAAGCAAATTCTGCATGGAGAAGATTCTCGCCAGGCAATTCTGCGCGGCGTGAACACTCTCGCCGAAGCTGTGAAAGTGACCCTCGGTCCCAAGGGCCGCAATGTGGTCATCGAGAAGAAGTTTGGATCGCCCACGATCACCAAGGATGGCGTGACCGTGGCTAAGGAAATCGAACTCAAGGATGCCCTCGAGAACATGGGCGCACAGATGGTGCGCGAAGTGGCCTCGAAGACCTCTGACGTTGCCGGTGACGGCACCACCACCGCAACCGTGCTGGCCCAGGCCATCTACCGCGAGGGTGTAAAGACGGTTGCCGCCGGCGCAAACCCGATGGCGCTCAAGCGCGGCATCGACCAGGCCGTTGAAGCCATCGTTGGCAAGCGCGACGAGCAGGGGACCCCGGTCGGTGGTGCTCTGGCCGAGTTCTCAAAGCCGGTTTCCGGCGAAATGATCGCCCAGGTGGGCACTATCTCCGCCAACAGCGACTCGACCATCGGCAACATCATCGCCGAGGCCATGAAGAAGGTCGGCAAGGATGGCGTCATCACCGTCGAAGAGTCGAAGACTCTGGAAACTCAGCTTGAGGTTGTCGAGGGCATGCAGTTTGACCGCGGCTATCTGAGCCCCTACTTCGTCACTGATCCGGACCGCATGGAGGCCTCACTCGAAGAGCCCTACATCTTGATCCACGAGAAGAAGATCAGTTCCATGAAGGATCTGCTTCCTCTGTTGGAGCAGGTTGCCCGCAGCGGCAAGCCTCTTATCATCATCGCTGAGGACGTGGACGGCGAGGCGCTCGCGACCTTGGTGGTCAACAAGCTGCGCGGCACTCTCAACGTGGCTGCCGTCAAGGCACCCGGCTTCGGCGACCGCCGCAAGGCAATGTTGGAAGACATCGCCAAGCTGACCGGCGGCAAGGCCATCACTGAGGATCTCGGCATCAAGCTCGAGAACGTCAAGATCGAAGACCTGGGCCGTGCGAAGCGCGTCACTATCGACAAGGACAACACGACTATCGTCGAGGGCCGCGGCGACTCCAAGGCCATCGAGGGTCGCGTCAAGGAGATCCGCAGCCAGATCGAGAAGACCACCTCCGACTACGACCGCGAGAAGCTGCAGGAGCGGCTTGCCAAGCTGGTCGGCGGCGTGGCGGTCATCAAGGTCGGTGCGGCAACCGAGACCGAGATGAAGGAGAAGAAGGCTCGCGTCGAGGATGCCATGCACGCAACCCGCGCCGCGGTTGAGGAAGGCATCGTCCCGGGCGGTGGTGTGGCCCTGGTTCGCAGCACTCCCGCTGTCGACGCACTCATCAAGAAACTCGAAGGCGACGAGAAGATCGGTGCACAGATCATCCGCCGCGCGCTCGAAGAGCCCCTCCGCCAGATCGTCGGCAATGCCGGTGAAGAGGGCGCTGTTGTCGTGGGCAAGATCCACGAGAACAAGAACGCCAACTTCGGCTACAACGCCGCGACTGGCGCGTACGAGGATCTGGTGAAGGCCGGCGTTATCGACCCCACCAAGGTCACCCGTACAGCTCTCCAGAACGCCGCGTCCATCGCCGGTCTCATGCTCACCACCGAAGCCATGGTCTCGGAGATTCCCGAGCCCAAGGCGGCGCCCGCTCCGGGCGGCCACGGCGGCGGCATGGGCGACATGTACTAGGACTGGCCGTCCAGACAACCGCGCCTCACGGCGCTAAAGAAGAGCCCCGCAGCGATGTGGGGCTCTTTGCATTGCACGCGTTCTGTTTGTGATCAAGGTGTCGTCGCAACCGCCGGTCTTTCCGCGACTTTTTCTTTCCTCGCGCGTCTAACTTTGCATACCTGCTGATCATTGCTGATGCGCTGCTCCCTGCAGCGCTTTTCCTGCCCTCCATTTTGGCCAAATACGCAAACGGCTGACCGGCCTGACGCTGGCGATTTTCGCGAGTCGCACCGGTCTTCACCTTGCGGGCGATGGGCTGTTGAAACTCGTCTGGAGATTTCTTCACGCTACAAGCTATGAAAATAAGAACAACGCAAGATCCGCAACCATGAGCCCTGGCCACGAGAACCAGGGCTCTTTTTTGCTTGCTGCCGAAAATCCGCACTTGTGCCGGAGCCGCCTCTTAGCTTGCCGCCGATTTCTTCTCCGTTGAATCTGATCCATCAAACGATCGCGCTTTGCTAAAATAGAGGGGAATATCTGCCATCTCTCCGTTTTTCATGAATATCCGGGACCACCCGGCAAGTTCCATTTTCACCCCACCCCCCTAAGGACGAAAATGTCATCGCAGACTTTAAGTCATTCCAAGAGCACTACTTTCCGCGGCACATCGATGACTGCGGCAGCAGGTGTCATGCTCGCCATCGCGGCCCTGTGGTGTATCGGCTGGTTTGTGCACGCTCGTCACTATTGGGAAGATGACGCCTATATTCACCTGGAGTTTGCGCGCAGCGTCGCACAGGGGCACGGTTACGAATTCAACGGTCACGTGGTTAACGGGGACACCTCTTCGTTGTGGGTGCTGCTGTTGGTGCTTTCCCACGCCTTCATTCCCGACTGGATGATCGCTGGGAAGGTCCTCACGGTAGCAGGACTGATTTTTGCCTTGGCGGGGGCTTATTTCTTCGCTAAACGCCTTACAGAGGGGATGGAGGAAAGCAGCACCTTCTCTGCTGCGATGGTGTTGCTGCTGGTAACCAACCCCTACTTCTGCTATTGGGCCTTCTCCGGCATGGAGGCGCTAACCGCGGCTGGTGTCACCTTCTGGGGCGTGTATGTCGCCACTGCGCGGAAGCCCGGTTGGCCTTCCTTTTTGACCGGCTGTTTTCTGGCAGGGCTGGGACCGGTCCTGAGACCGGAAATGGTCTTTTTTACGGCACTCATCTCCCTGCTGCTCTTGAAGCAGTGGTTTCAGCTTCCCGGCAAGGCATCCTCACCGGCAAAGATTTTGCTCTTTTTGATCGGCACCCTGCTCGTCATCGGACCGTTTGCAGTCTGGTCAACCTATGCCCTCCATACCTTTGGGCGCATCATTCCCAACACAAATGCAGCCAAGCGCGCCAACCCTGGTGACTCCGTAATCAAGCGGCTCCTGAATGTATACGGACTCGGCTTTCCCCTTATCCTTGTCGAGTTTGTGGTACTGGCCCTGGCGGCACTGTTGCGGCCAGCTGCTGTGCGGAAAGTATTCCGTTGGCCACAATTCGAGGAAACTCTCCCGTTGGGTGGCTTGCTGTTTGTCGGCTGGACGATCATTACCACCGTCTTCTACATCGCAGATCACACCTACGTGCAGACTCGCTACGTTTTTGTAAGCGCTCCGGGACTTCTTATTGCCTTGCTGGCTATCAATTATCGCCGGTTCCCAAGGTGGACCTACCAGGCCGCCTTCGCTTTTGCGCTCATCGCCGGCATCGGAATCAGCTCAGTCACCGTCTGGCCCTTCATCCGCAACAAGACTATCGGTGACCAGGTCATGGCTCAGGTCGCCACGTTCATGCGAAGCAAGCTTCCTTCCGATGCACCAGTAGCCGTTTACGCCATTGGCGAGCTGGCCTTTGTTTCTCAGCATCCAGTCATCGATATTGGCGGCATCACGCGTCCTGGTGCCATCCCGTATCTGAGTCGCCCCTCCATCGAGATGGTTCACTGGGCGAAGTCTGAGGGAGCGAAGTACTACATCTCGGGAGATCAGCCCGAATCAGGCGCGGTGCTCATTTACTCGATCCCTACACCGGAAATCGGGTGGTCGCTCAACTACAAGCACTACGCGCAAAAAGGGGAAGTCCACATTTGGAAACTGCCCGATACTGCGCCGGTGACGGCATCTGCGTCACAGAGCACGGCCAAGTAGTGATCACCGATCTGAGATCAACGAACACCTGATACCGTGAGCCCGCTACGAGTTAATATCTCGCAGCAACCTCTCGGGATCCCGGGTCGGCGGCTGACAGCTCGTTCCTCTGCACACCACGGCGAACGCAGATCCCGATGCAAGTTCCGGTAAATTCGGCAGCGTTTCCGCCAGCACCGGAGGCAGATTCTCGGTCGTCACCTGCTCAGGCCGAAGCACCATCACCTGCTTGTTGACCGCATAGCGCGCCGTCGCAATCGCCGCCAGCTTCTTTGCCTCCATTCCTTCTCCGATCACTACTACCTGCACTGGCGGCAATAGTAAGAGCTCCAGAGCCAGCCCGTACGTCCCGGCGTAGAGACCGAAGTGTTCGACCACGCCTCCGAAATTCTCCAGCGTGTCTTCCGCCTTCCCGCGCAAGTCCGAGCGTCCGCTCAGTGCTTCCAGCCGCAGCAGCGCCGCAGCCGCAGCCGGATTGCCCGCCGGCGTCGGCGTATCCTGCAAAGGCTTCCTTCGGGCAGACAATGCGCCCAGCGGAGCATCGCTGCTCGTCTCGGTGTCGAAGAAGCCGCCTCCGGTTGAATCGTAGAACCGCGCGATCATGCTCTCGACGATTTCGAGTGCCGAGTCGTAGTATCTGCGATTCGCCGTCGCGTACCATGCATCCACCAGCGCGTTCGCGAGGAACGCATAGTCGTCGAGCACGCCAGCGACATAACGTTGCTCCGCGGCATTCTCCGAATAGGCAATGACGTGCGCCAACCCGCGTCCGGACTCCCAGCCTTCGTTCAGGATGCGATCCAGCGTTTTCAATGCGAATTGCCGTGGCCCACGCATATCCAGCACGCGCCCTGCCTCGAGGTAGGCCGAGATCGCCAAAGCATTCCAGGACGTGTAGATTGTCTTGTCGATGTATGGAGTAGGCCGCTGCGCACGCGCCGCAAGCAGCTTTTGCTTCGCCGAAGCCAGTGTTCGTTCTACATCTTCCTTCAACATCCCCGCGCGCGCCGCCGCTTCCTCTAGCGTCAGATTGCGGTGCAGAACATTTTTCGCCGGATTGTGATGCATGTCGCCCAGCTCACCGATGTCATAAAACAGCTCGGCAATCCCCATCTCTTCCGGAGTCAGTACCGCTGCCGCCTCGGCGTGCGTCCAGGTGAAGTAGTCGCCGTCGTCATCGAGTGTGAGATCGGCATCCTGCGAGGCATAAAAACCTCCTCGCTCGCGGTCGGTCATCACCTCATCCAGCCAGCGGATGATGTCTCGCGACACCCGGGCCGCGTCCGCATCCACAAACGACTGAAAGGCGTGCACATAGTTCGCCAGCAGGCCGGCATTGTCGTAAAGCATCTTCTCGAAGTGTGGAACGACCCAGCGCTCATCCACCGAGTAGCGATGAAATCCTCCGGCCAGCTGGTCATACACGCCGCCACGCGCCATCTTCTCCAGAGTGACGAAGGCAGCCTGCCGCGCACTCTCATTTCCCGTACGTCCCGCCACGTCGATCAGCAGATCGATCGCCGCCGGATGCGGAAACTTTGGCTGGCTCCCAAAACCGCCATGCCGCGCATCGAACTGCTTCACTGCGCTTTCGACCAGCTTGTCGACAATGCCCAGCGACAGCGATCCCGCCCGACCCGCGAAAGTCTCTCCGTGCTCAATCGCCGCAATCACGCTCGCCGCTGACTCCAGCACTTCTGTCCGCTTGTTCTTCCACACGTCGGCCATCGTCAGCAGTACGCGTTCGAACCCCGGCCGTCCATAGCGATCATCTCGAGGAAAATATGTTCCGCCGAAAAATGGCTTTCCGTCGGGAGTGAGCACTGCCGTCAGCGGCCATCCGCCCTGCCCGCTGATGGCCGACACCGCCGCCTGGTAACGGCTGTCAACATCCGGTCGCTCATCGCGATCTACCTTCACTGCGACAAAGTGCTCATTGATCACTTTCGCCAGGGACGGATCCTCGTAGCTCTCGCGGTCCATCACGTGGCACCAGTGGCACCACACCGCTCCAATGTCGAGCAGTATTGGCTTGTCTTCTTTCGCGGCGATTTCGAAGGCTTCCGCGCCCCATTCGTTCCAGTTAACGGGCTGGTGGAGCGCAGAGCGAAGATACGACGAGGCAGCGCGGTCGAGAGAATTCTTGTGATCGGACATCCATTTGAGTCTAATGCCTGCGTGTCATGCCGCGCTTTCAGGAAAAGCCGCGCGTAGCGCTCGCGCATAGGAAAACGCCGTTGCGTTGAAGAATGCCCCCGCGAACACCGCGTACATGAAGAAATTGATCACGCTGACTCCATCGTGATCGAACGCCCTCCATACGTGCAGTCGCACAGCCATGAGAACGATTCCAAACACGGGACTGACCGTAATAAACATTTTTCGATGGCGCAGAATCCACGCAGCAGAGACGAGCCACACGATCGGAAGCAGAAAAAAGCCGCACCAGTATAGCGCTATCGCAAGCGTGAGTCCGGACCACATTGCCAGCACCACTCCAACCTCATACGCCAACAGGCGGCCGCCTCCGCCGGCATTGCGCACTGCCTCAACAATCTGGAAAGGCGTTCCCGCAGCCATCCCGACAATCCAGCCAAGGAGTGAGGCCAGCAACGCTGCGCGGACGCGTCCACGCAAACTCATGCTTTGCCGCTCACCAACCGCCGCGCCACCTCGACATAGAGATCGATTGCCTCCAGCAACTCACGCTTCGCCAGCCGCTCATGCGGGGTGTGTGCCACATGGATTGATCCCGGACCAAGCAGCACCGGCTCTCCCCACGCACCCAGCCACGGAACGTCCGTCGTAAATGCCGCCACCATCGACGGTAGGCCTTCCAGGTGCCGGAAGCGCATAAACGGTATCTCCAGGGTGTACTCAACAGTAGCCAGCCCCGCGATCGCGCCGTCGATCGCCTTGCGTATCTCCTCCGACGGCCCCACCAGGCGGATCATCAATTGCGCCACCCCATGATCCGCAATCACATTCGGCGCGCGTCCGCCTTCAATCAGGCCCACGTTCAGTGTGCTCGGCCCGACCTTAGCGTCGACCGGCAGCTGAATCGCCAGCACCCGTCCCAGGGCTTCAATAAGCTTATGAATGGCGCTCTCGCCCAGTTCCGGATATGCCGAATGCGCCATCTTTCCCGTCGCCCGAAGTTCCCCGCGCAGGGTACCCTTCGATGCCAGTGCCACGCGGTTATCCGTTGGCTCGCCGTTGATCAGAAAGCGGCTGCCCCGAGGACTCTGGTTCGCAATCTTGGCGCCCGCCGAGTCCCGTTCTTCACCCACTACAAAGAGCAGTCCCGCGTCGACGCCTTCCTCGCGCAGCTGCTCCGCCGCCGCAATCTGGGCCGCGATGATCCCCTTCGCATCACACGCGCCCCTGCCATGGATAAATTCGCTATCCTCGCTTGATGCGATAAACGGAGGCACGGTGTCCATGTGAGTCGAAAACACTACCTCCGGCGCAGAACCGGGCCTCTGCGCATATACATTGAAGCGCTCGCCCTGGCAACGGCTTTCCCGGTCCTGCTCGACCATCATTTTCTCGACAGCAAAGCCCCGCGATCTCAGAAACTCAGCCAGGAAAACTCCCACCGCGCACTCGTTATAGGTGATCGATTCGATATCGATGAGGCGGCGCGTCAATTGAACGGCATCCAGGGTAGGAGCAGCGGCGTCAACGGAACTGGCTGTGTTTGCGCTCATTGAACCTTCAGCATACCTGACGCGTGTAATTGCGCGCGTCAGCAACGCGAGACGCTCATCAATCTTCCCTACAATAGAAAGAGATGAGTTCACCCGCGCCCTCATATTCCGTCAAAACCATCGAAGACCTGCGCGGGCCCGAAGGCCGCCTCGAAGCCCTGCTCAACAGCGGTGCGCCCGACGCGCGATACGCCGTGCTGGTTTGCCATCCGCATCCGCTGGGCGGGGGAACCATGCACAACAAGGTTGTCTACCATACCATGAAGGCTTTCCAGAGCTTCGGCCTGCCCGTGCTGCGCTTCAACTTCCGCGGCACGGGACTAAGCGAAGGCGAGCACGACCACGGACGCGGCGAACAGGACGACGTTCGCGCCGCCCTCGACTGGCTCGACAACGAATTTCATCTGCCCATTCTCTTCGCGGGCTTCTCCTTCGGGTCTTATGTCGGCATGAGCGTCTGCTGCGAAGATGCCCGCGTTAAGGGCATCGTCGCTTTGGGACTGCCGGTTCACGCTGAAGGCCGCGATTACCGCTACGACTTTCTCTCCGCATGCGGCAAACCGAAACTCTTCATCAGCGGAACACGCGACCAGTACGGTCCTCGAGCCAAGGTTGAAGCAGCAGTCGCCGCGGCCTCCGAGCCCAAAAAGATTGTATGGATTGAAGGAGCCGACCATTTCTTCGCAGGTAAACTGGATCACGTGCAACACGCGATTCGCGACTGGTGCGCTGTGCAATTTCCCTCTCCGGCTCTTTGATGACCCCACTCGACACGCTTCACGCCGACGCTTCTGCCATCTTCGATCACGCCCTCAAGGCGTGCGACATTCCCCAGGCATTTGAACGTCATCTGCGTTTTGAGGGCAAGACGCTTCACCTGCAGCCTTCGCCGCGGCTCAAGTCGACCGAGATTTCGCTTGAGCCCTACAAGCGCATCTTCGTTATCTCCTTTGGAAAAGCGGCGCTGACCATGCTTAACGCGCTGCTCGAGCGACTGCCGCCCAAAATCTCCTTCCGAGGCATCTGCTCCGCACCGCAGATTACTCGAAAGCGCACCTGGCGGATCCGCTATTTCGAGGGCGGCCATCCTCTGCCCAATGAAGACTCGCTCGAGGCGGCACGCGAAACCTTGAAGATACTACGGCGCGCCCGCAAGGACACCTTCATCTTCTTCCTCATCAGCGGAGGAGGTTCGGCCATGCTCGAACTGCCGCTCGACGCGAAGATCTCGCTGGACGACACCATCGCCTTTCACGAAACACTTGTCGCCTCAGGCGCGACGATCACCGAGATCAACACCGTCCGCAAATACTTTTCCGCTGTCAAAGGGGGCCGCCTCGCCCTCGCCGCACCTGAAGCCGAGAAGCTCTCCCTGCTGCTGGCCGATGTGCCGCTCAAAGATCTTGCTGCCGTCGCCTCCTCTCCCACGCTTCCCGATTTCTCAACTCCGCAGGATTGCTTCGCCATCATCGAACGCTTTCAGCTGCTCGATAAATTTCCGCAGAGCGTCCGTGAATACTTCGAACAGCTGATGGCAAACCCGCCCGCACCCAATCCTCTGAAGAAGGAGGCCTTTTCGCGCGCCCAGTTCGATACGCTACTCTCGAATCACGATTTCGTGAACGCCGCCCGCGATCACGCCCAATCGCTTGGCTATAAAGTAATCATCGACAATAGTTGCGACGACTGGGACTATCGCGACGCCTCAAAGTACCTTCTCAAGCGTTTTCATGAGCTGCGCCGCGAGCATCCGCGCCTGTGCCTGCTCTCGAGCGGCGAAGTGACGGTTAAGCTTGATGGCCCCGCCGGCTGTGGCGGCCGCAACCAGCAGTTCGCCCTCTACTCGGCCTTCGACCTGGCGCAATATCCGGAGGCGCCGCTCGTCATCCTCAGCGCGGGATCAGACGGTATCGACGGCAACAGCCCCGCCGCCGGAGCCATCGCCGATTCGACCACAATTGCCCGCGCGCAGGCTTTTCATTTCGATCCGGACGCGACCCTCAAAGAGTTCAATACCTGCCCCCTCTTTACCGCCCTCGGCGACATCGTCATAACCGGCCCCACCGGAAACAATCTGCGCGATCTGCGTATCCTGCTGTCTTCGCAGTAAGTTGAACCGCAGCGCTCCCGCTTGCGTAAGCAATCAGTGACGTTTGAGGAGGCGCCGTGATTCCCTTTTCTGTCGTTCCGTTTGTTGAGCACTGGCTCGGTTACGTCTGGCTTGCGCCCTTCATCATCTGGGTCCTTGCCGGCCTGCTCTCCAAGCGCACCGCGCAGGCGCAAACCGGCTCCTCGCGCCTCTTCCAGGCAGGGATCACCTTTATCGGCATCATGCTGATCTTCAATTTCAACAACTGGTTCGTCAGCGGCTGGCTGACCACGCGCATCATCCCTCACGAACCCGCGTATGTGCTTGGAGGTGCAATCCTCACCATCGCCGGCATTCTCTTCAGTCTGTGGGCACGCGCCATTCTGGGCACGAACTGGAGCGCTACCGTGACAATCAAAGAAAACCACACACTGATCCGCCGCGGGCCCTATCAGATCGTCCGGCATCCCATCTATACGGGATTTCTGCTCGGCCTGCTTGGCACGTCCTTCGTTTACGGCTTCGCCCGTTGCTTCGTCGGAATACTGGTCGTAGGCCTGGGCTTCTGGCTCAAGTCCCAGACTGAAGAGCAGTTCATGGTGCAGCAGTTCGGCCAGCAATACCTCGACTACCGGCAGCAGGTCCGTGCTCTGATCCCCTACGTTCTGTGACAGTCCGAATTACTTTAGGGCAATTCGCTCCGCATGAAGGTGCTGCAGCGGGTACACGTTCGTCTCGTGCTCCTGCAGCGCACCGATTCCCTCAGCCGCAGCGCGGGCCGCGGCAATGGTCGTGATCGTGGGAATTCGCTGCGTCACCGCCGCCCGGCGAATCGCCTTCTCATCGAAGAACGTATCCTGGCCATGCGGCGTATTCACGATAAGCTGGATGCGCTCGCCCTTGATCAGATCGACGACGTTGGGGCGGCCCTCCTTCACCTTATAGACGCGTTCGACCACAAGCCCGGCGCGTTCCAGCACCGTTGCTGTCCCTTCCGTCGCGACGATGTGAAACCCAAGCTCGACATATTGCCGCGCAAGCTCCACAAGCTGAGCTTTGTCGCGATCGTTCACGCTGAAGAAAACCGTCCCTCTGAGCGGCAGCGACTGCCCGGCAGAAAGCTGCGCCTTGGCAAAGGCCTCGCCGAAGTTATCGGCTACGCCCATCACCTCGCCCGTCGACTTCATCTCCGGACCAAGGACTGTGTCCACGCCCTGGAACTTGTTCCACGGAAACACCGGCGACTTCACGTAATAGTAGGTACCTGTTTCGAGATCCCGTCCCGATGCCACCTGCTCAGGCAGAAGCTCACGCAGCGTGCGCCCAGTCATCAACCGCGATGCGATCTTTGCCAGCGGAATGCCGGTTGCCTTCGAGACATACGGCACGGTCCGCGACGCGCGCGGGTTAACTTCAATGACGTAGACCTTGTCCGGCTGCCCCGGCTTACGCTGGATTGCGAACTGCAAATTCACCAGCCCGATGACGTTCAGCGCCAGCGCCAGCTTGCGCGTGTAGCTGCGAATCGTATCGAGTGTGGCAGGAGCGATATCGACTGCGGGCAGCACGCACGACGAGTCGCCCGAGTGAATGCCGGCCTCCTCAATGTGCTGCATGATTCCGGCGATCAACACATCCTTGCGATCGCAAAGAGCATCAACGTCGACCTCGATCGCATCCTCGAGAAAGTGATCAATGAGGATCGGACGGTCGTGCGAATACTCGACCGCTTCCTTCATGTAACGCGATACCGCGGCGCTATCGTATGCAATCACCATGGCCCGTCCGCCGAGAACGTAGGAGGGCCGCACCAGCACGGGATACCCGATCCGCTCCGCTCCCGCCAGGGCTTCATCGATGCTGGTGGCCATCACGCCGGGAGGCTGCGGAATATCCAGATCTTCAAGCAGCTTGCCGAAGCGCTTGCGGTCCTCAGCAAGATCGATCGATTCCGGCGACGTGCCGATAATCGGCACCCCCGCGGCCTTCAGCCGCAGAGCCAGATTCAGCGGCGTCTGGCCGCCGAACTGCACAATCATGCCGATATCAGCGCCGCTCGAGGCCTCATGCTCGTACACCGCGAGAACATCTTCGAGCGTGAGCGGCTCAAAATACAGCCGGTCGCTGGTGTCGTAATCAGTCGAGACGGTCTCAGGGTTGCAGTTGACCATGATCGTCTCGTAGCCGTCTTCCTTGAGGGCAAATGCCGCATGGCAGCAGCAGTAATCAAACTCGATTCCCTGCCCGATGCGGTTCGGCCCACTACCAAGGATGATGACCTTGCGCTTGTCTGTGGGCGCCGCCTCATCCTCCTCGTCGTACGTCGAGTAAAGATAGGGCGTCATGCTCTCGAACTCCGCCGCGCAGGTGTCCACCAGCTTGAATACCGGCTTGACGCCGTGCTTGGTGCGCAGCGCGCGAACTTGCGCCACTCCTTCATGCGTCGGCACGCCGCAAACTTCGGCAATGCGCTCGTCCGAGACACCCTTGCGTTTGGCTTTTCGTAACAAATCTTGTGACAGATCGTCGAGACTCTGCTCACCGACCTTCGCAATCGTGTCGGTCACTTCCTTGAGGTGGTACAGGAACCAGGGATCGATCGAGGTCATGCGTGCGACCTCGCGCACGCTGAGGCCCTGCCGAAACGCGAAGCGGACATAGTTCAGCCGCTCTGGCTGGGGAGTCACCAGCCGTTGCGTCAGGCGCTTCGGCTCAATTTCATCGGCGCCGACCTTCTTGCCCGTTTCCAGCGAACGCAGTGCCTTCATCAGCGATTCTTTGAAGGTTCTGCCAATGGCCATCACCTCGCCCACCGACTTCATCTGCGGGCTCAGTGTTTCGTCCGCCCCTGGAAACTTCTCGAACTGCCACTTCGGAATCTTGGTGACGACATAGTCGATGCTGGGCTCAAAGCACGCTGGCGTCATTTTCGTGATGTCATTCGGAATCTCATCCAGCGTGTAGCCCACCGCCAGCTTGGCGGCGATCTTTGCAATCGGAAATCCCGTGGCCTTCGAGGCCAGCGCCGAGGATCGCGACACGCGAGGATTCATCTCGATGACCGTCATGCGTCCGGTCGTCGGATGCACAGCGAACTGCACGTTCGATCCGCCGGTCTCGACACCAATCTCGCGAATCACTGCGATTGCCGCAGTCCGCATTGCCTGGTATTCGCGATCGGTCAGCGTCTGCGCGGGTGCAACCGTAATGGAATCGCCGGTATGAACACCCATCGGGTCGACGTTCTCGATGGAACAAATAATGATTACGTTGTCGGCGAGGTCGCGCATCACCTCCAGCTCGTATTCCTTCCACCCGAGCACCGACTCTTCGATCAGGCACTCATGCACCGGCGAGAGATCGAGGCCGCGCGAAAGAATCTCCATCATCTCCTCGCGGTTATAGGCGATGCCGCCACCCGAGCCGCCCAGCGTAAACGACGGCCGGATGATCACCGGGAAGCCAATCTTGTTGGCGAAGTCCGTGCCGTCACGAAGATTGTTCACCAGCGCCGAACGCGGCACGTCGAGCCCGATGCGCGTCATCGCATCCTTGAAAAGCAGCCTGTCTTCGGCCTTCTTGATCGCCTCAAGCTTCGCGCCAATCAGTTCCACGCCGTACTTGTCGAGCACTCCCGCATCGGAAAGATCGACAGCTAGATTCAGCGCCGTCTGTCCGCCCACTGTCGGCAGCAGCGCAAATTTGCCGGTACGTCCTTCACTGCGCAGCATCTCCGTCTCAATGCGGATGATCTCTTCGACGTACTGCGGCGTCAGCGGCTCGATGTACGTCCGGTCGGCGAGCTCGGGATCGGTCATGATCGTGGCCGGGTTCGAATTCACCAGCACAACTTCGTAGCCCTCGGCCTTGAGAGCCTTGCAGGCCTGCGTGCCGGAGTAATCAAACTCGGCCGACTGGCCGATCACGATCGGCCCCGAGCCGATCACGAGAATTTTGGTGATGTCATCTCTACGTGGCATTCTTTTTTCTTGTTCTCAATTCCTGTCTGTCATAGAAAAGCACGGCCTCAGCCGTGCTCTGGTTAGCCCTTCCACTCCTCCATCATCTTCCGGAAATCCCGGAAGAGATAATTCGAGTCATGTGGACCGGGGCTGGCCTCGGGATGGTACTGCACACTAAATAGCGGCATGGTGCGGTGGCGCAGTCCTTCAAGCGTGTTGTCATTGAGATCTACGTGCGTCAGGTCTACATCGCTCGTCTTCAGCGAATCAGGATCGACGGCAAAGTTGTGGTTGTGGCAGGTGATCTCCACCTTGCCCGAATCCACCTGCTGTACTGGATGATTCCCACCGTGATGCCCGAACTTCAGCTTGTAGGTCTTGCCGCCGAGCGCGAGCCCGATCAGTTGATGCCCCAGACAAATTCCGAACACTGGTGTGCGCCCGATCAGCTTGCGGATATTCTCCTGCGCGTACGTCACCGGCTCCGGGTCACCCGGCCCGTTCGACAGAAATACGCCGTCGGGGTTAAGCGACATCACATCTTCTGCCGACGTCTCAGCAGGAACCACCGTCACTCTCGCCCCTTCCTTCGACAACATGCGCAGAATGTTCTTCTTGATGCCGAAGTCGTATGCAACCACATGCAGATGCGGCCGCTCTTCCTGCGCAAGGTCCTCATCCTGTTTCAGCGGATCAGGCCCGTCATGCTCCCATTCATACCGCGCCTTGGTCGAAACCACCTTCGCCAGGTCAGTCCCGTCCATTTTGCGAATCGAGCGCGCCTTCTCCACCAGCGCGTCCGGATTGGTCTCGATCGACGAAATCACGCCGCGCATCACGCCATGCGTGCGCAGATGCCGCACCAGCGCGCGGGTGTCGATCTCGGAAATTACGGGAACCTGAAAGCGCTCCAGATACTCGTCCGCGACCTGCTGTGAGCGCCAGTTCGAAGAGATGGGCGAAAACTCGCGCACCACCAGCCCTTCGATGTAGGGCTTGTTGGCCTCATTGTCGCTATTGTTGGTACCGTAATTCCCGATCTGCGGATTCGTCAGGACAACGATCTGCCCCGCATACGATGGATCGGTGAAGATTTCCTGATATCCGGTAAGAGAGGTATTGAAAACGACTTCGCCGTAGCACTCGCCCTTAGCGCCGTACCCCTCACCGCGGAAGATGCGCCCGTCTTCGAGCGCAAGGATAGCCTGCATCGCTTCTCCCACACCCCATCGCGCCAACGCTGGGCGCATGTGGGGGGAACCCTGTGCTCACACCCCATCGCGCGATCAACGACGCGTTGAGGACTCCGTCTCCTGGAGTGGATTCAATAGATTTTATCAGGACTCAACCACCCACGCGACGGCGCTGCTCGCAAATTCACAATAAAGATTCGAGCCGCAAGACTGGCTCGCCAGTCGTGGCTCAATCGCCCTCCTGCCGCAGACAAGAAAAAGCCCCGGCGCGTGGCCGGGGCTGTGGGCTGATCCCGCCTCTACTGTTGCTGTGGCGGAGGAGGCGTGGTTTCCGGAGCCACAGGCGGCTGCTGCGGCATCGGCTGCGCCTGCGGAGCAGGCCTCTGCTCCTGCTCCTGCAGCTTCTCCTGCTGCCCCGGAACCGTAACCTCGGGCTCCTGCTTGGCCGGCTCAAGTCCAGGGATCACCGGCGCGCTTCTGATCTGGCCGGTCGCCGCGTCGGTAATTGAAATAGCGTAGCGGTCGAGCGTACTCGCAAGAATCTGCGACAACGAAGCGCGATCGATTGCGTATTTCGCCGTCGCGGAGATAAGACTACCCTCTGCAATTGCCAGCGCGCGCTGCTGTTGCAGCACGTTCGCAGTCGTTGAAGCTCCCAGGTGCAGTTTCTTCAACTCTGCCTCCAGACTCTGCCGGTCATAGTCACGCGTCGCCTCTGCCGACTGCACGGACGCCCGGTCGTTCGTCAGAGCATACTGCGCGTTGACGACATTCATGCGCGTCTGCACGTAGAGCTGCTGCAGGCGCATCTGCGCCTGGCGGTATTCCAGTTCCGATCGCGCCTGCGCAGACTGAGCTTGACGGTTGCGGATGGGGACGTTGATGTTGAAGCCCACACCCTTGTTCGGGCCGCTGCTATTGAACAGATTGGAGAAGGCGCTTCCATACGTCACCGTAGGATAGGTGTTGGGGGAACAAGGCGCGCCGTTGTCGAAATTGACACAGTACGGGCTCTGTACGCCGCCGAGGCCCGAAGCCCCGTAAAATGCGTAGACGTCGACTGTGGGCAACAAGCCATTTCTCTCGCCTTTGAGCGTAATCTCGTCGTTTTTCAGGATCATGACGCCCTGTTCGATGGAGGGGCTGTTGGCATCGGCCTGGCGTACCAGGTTGTCGGCGGACTCGCGCTCCTCGGGCGTCTCGATAAGGCTGACACGATCGGTGGGGATGACGGGCGCATTGGCAAGAGACGGGTCTTCGAGGCTACGCGCGATGGCTTGCTTCATGAGTAGCTGTTGGTATTCGAGGTTGCTTTGCGATGCGATAACACCCTGCCGATCGGTTTCCACCTGGCTCTGCGCGCTGACGACATCGAGCGGCGCCATCGTGCCGATCTCGAGAGCCTTCTTGTCGTCTTCAAGCAGCCGGGTGGATTGCTCGAGGGAGCGCTGTTTGGCCTGCAGGTCTTCATAGGCGCTGACCAGACCCCAATAAATCTGTTCCACCTGGTTGATGGTGTAGAGAAGCTGCTGGCGAAAGGCTGAATCGGCAATGCGGCGGTTGTTCTTCGCCTGCACAATAAAGCGGCCGTTGATGCCCCACCCAAAGCCCTGCAATAAGTGCTGGGTGATCTGTGCGTTGAATGCAGTCAGATACTGGGGGCTGTATGAATTGAAGAGAAAGTTCGAGGTGGTGTAGGAATTATTGAATCCGACCTGAAGATTAGTGCCGGTGATGAATCCCTGGTTGTAGGTGAAATTGTAGATGTTGGTGTTCTGGCTAAGTCTCCCCGAGGGATAGAAAAGAGAGTTGGACTCGGGCGTCTCCTGGCGCTGAAGTTGGATATTGCCGGTTAGGACGGGATCCATGGTTTCCGGCAATGGGCCGCCACCGTTGGTGGTGAGAGCCAGACCTCCGGCGCCTGTACCCGCGCCGCCCGCAGCCACGCTAGTGCCACCCGGACCGCCGCCGCTCTGCACCGTTGTTCCGGAACCGCCCAGCGTGCCGGTGACAAGGCCGCTGTTCACGCCCAGAAACAATGCGCCCGACCTGGTACGCAGAATATCCGTGTCAGCGATGTTCAGATTGAAGCGCTGGATCGCAATGTCATAGTTGTTTTCGAGCGCGAGCAGAATCGCGTCGCTCAGGCTTAGATAAATCTTGCCACCCTTCACCAGATCGTCCAGGCGCGGCGAGTTTAGAAAGCTGGCCGGCGGTGCCGTTGTCGGCTTGTAGGGCGCAATCGGATTCGGCCAGTAGCCGCGTTCCTTGGTGAAATCCCGCGCCTGGGGCCGCATATAGAGAGGCTGTGTAAAGTTCGGAGCAGGCACAGTCGGCAAACCCTGTGTCGCCGGCGTTCCCGCCGGATTCTGCGCCGGCTGCGTCGTCTGCCCCGCCTGGGAAAATCCGGGCGCCGTGCTCACCAGCAGGCAACTGATTGCCGCTGCGGATTTCAATTTTAAGAACAGGCTCGAGCTTCGAGCCGGATTAACACTCTTCGCCCCTTGGCGTTCAACAAACAAATGCATTCGCCCCTCTCCAAAATTCACCGGACAATCGTCAACAAACTCGTCCGTCTTCTTCGCCTATGTTTACGCCAGCAATCTCGGTGCATTGGTCCGCGAACACGGCAAACCTACCCCTTCGCCGTCGCTACCGGACTGATTCCTATACGCGAATCAATGTGGCTTCGTTCCCTAATCTGGATTTCGCTCCACGGCCAGGTTTCGTTCCGGGGAACTGGCAGCGAGCGGCAGAGCACGATCCGGCTCACCTTCCGGAAGAAAATCTGAGTATATCGTAGGCAATCAGATGATCGAGGTTCGCCAAAAGAACCAAATCATGTTGCGAATTCTGAGAAAATGCGCCCAGCGGAATACATCCTTATACCGTAATGAATTGGAAGCTCACTCTTGCCTACGATGGCACCGATTTTCACGGTTGGCAGGTTCAACCCGGCCACCCGACGATTCAGCGGGAGCTCGCCGCCGCCATTGAACGCATCACCGGAGAGTGCGTGCTGCCCCAGGGCAGCGGCCGCACCGATGCAGGAGTGCATGCCCGGGCGCAGGTCGCCTCACTCGCTCTGGATGCGCCCGTCCCGCCGGAAAATCTACATCGCGCTCTGAACCGCGCTCTTCCAGCGGCCATTCGCGTGCTGCGTGCCGAGCATGCGTCACCCGATTTCCACGCCCGGCACAGCGTACTCGCCAAAACATACGAGTATCGCATCTATCAGGGCGAAATCTGTCCTCCGTGGTCAGCGCGATACGTCTACGCGCTGAACTGGCCGCTCAACCTCGATGGCATGCGGCAAGCCGCTGCCTTGGTGATCGGCGAACATGACTTCACCTCCTTCGCTGCCACCGACGCCGATCTGACCACAAGAACTGCTGATCCAGTGGACGCAGACGCTAAAGCCGGGAACATCCGCACCATCTATTCGTCCTCATTCACACTCGAGAATGGAGAACTCCTTGTCTACAGGGTGCGCGGCAACGGGTTTCTTCACCACATGGTCCGCAATCTCGTCGGGACCTTCATCGATGTCGGGCGCGGTCACATCATGCCTGAAGACGTCACGCGCATCCTCGACCAGCGCTCCCGCTCCGCCGCCGGAGCAACCGCTCCCGCACGGGGATTATTCCTGGACAGCGTCGAGTATTGAGACCTCGGGTTCGACCCTATCGACCAAACCTGCGCGAAGCGCGATTGCCAGTCCTCGTCTGGGCGAGCAGTCCCTGCTAGGCTGATGAATTATGGCCTCGACCGCCTCCGCATCGGCTTTCGCCCGCATAGCACAGCTTGCGGCGGACCGTCGTGTGCATCGGGCCTTCAGGTGGCTCCATCTTCAGGAGCAGCAGATTCTCAACTGGCAGGCCGAGCTGGTCGCCGTACCCGCGCCACCCTTCGGCGAGCAGGGACGCGCGGAGTGGCTCCGGGCCCGCTTTCGCGAATTCAATCTGGACGAGGTCTACCTCGACCAGATCGGCAATGTCATCGCTCTTCGCAAAGCTGCAAAGCCGGCCCGCCGTTGCGTGCTTATTTCTGCTCACATCGATACTGTCTTCCCTGCCGAAACGCCCATCGATCCCAAGATTCGCGGCACACGCCTTGAAGCTCCCGGCGCCTGCGACAACGGAGCCGGGGTCGCCTGCCTGCTCGCCATGGCTGCCGCGATCACTCACTCCGAGATCGAGCATGACTGCGATGTCGTGTTCGCGGGCAATGTCGGCGAAGAAGGCGAGGGCGACCTGCGCGGCATGCGGTACATTTACGAGGCTTCGGGATTCAGGGATTGCATCGCCGCACATATCGTTCTCGACGGCGCGGGTCATGAGGTCGCAATCACCGACGCGCTGGGAAGTGAGCGCTTTGTAGTCAACCTGAGCGGACCCGGGGGCCATTCATGGACCGACGCAGGACGCCCCAATCCCATCGTCGCGCTGAGCCGCGCCATCGCCCGCCTCAGCGAAATCGAACTGACCGAAGCTCCACGTACTACCGTCAACGTCGGTACGATCGAGGGCGGCACCGCCATCAACGCCATCCCGGAACAGGCATCGGCGCGTTTCGACTTTCGCTCCACTGATCCCGATCAGCTCATTCTTCTCGAAGTTGAATTGCATCGCGCAGTCGAAGATGCAGTGATGGAGGCCAACCGGCCCTATCAAAATGGCGAACGGAGCAAAGCCGGCCTGACATTCACCATCGACAAGATCGGGTCCCGGCCCGCCGGACGCTTACCCCACGACGGGCCACTCTACGAGATGCTGCGCGCCGTCGATCGCCATTTCAACATCCGCACCGAGCCGCGCATCGCATCCACCGATGCCAATATCCCGCTATCCCGTGGTGTCCCCGCCGTCAGTCTGGGAGCAGGCGGCGAAGGCGGAGGCATCCATACCCGCGCCGAGTGGTATGACGCGCGCGGCCGCGAACTCGGGCTGCGCCGCATCCTTCTTCTGCTGCTGGCGCTGGCGTCGTGCTGATAATCGTCGCCAACATGTGTGCCCAATCTTTCGCGTAGCAAATGGGGGAGACACGATCCCTGCTTCCTCTTCCCCATCCCTGCCTTGATATTCTTCTGGCTGTGAATGCCCGCGTCCTCTCTGCCCTGCTGTTCTGTCTCTTCGCAACGCCACTGTTTGCGCAAACTCTCCCCAAAGCCGACGCGATCTACTTCAACGGAAATATTCTTACTGGAGTCGATCTCACCGGTCCGCACCCCCAACGCGCATCGGCCATTGCCGTCGCAAATGGCGTCATCATCGCCGCAGCAGACACATCCTCCGTCGAAGCGCAGTTCAAAGGGCCCTCGACTCAGCTCATCGACCTCCACGGAGCCTTCGTGATGCCCGGCTTCAACGACGCCCACACGCATCTCGGCTCCGCCGGCCAGATCAAGCTCTCGGTCGATCTCACCGGCTCGCAGTCTCTGGCTGATATGCAGAGCCGCATTCAAAGGGCCGCTGAGAATGCCGCACCGAACGTATGGCTCTCCGGCGGAGGATGGGACCACACCCTCTGGGCCTCGAAAACCCTGCCCACGAAATCCGACATCGACTCCGTCAGCGGCGGCCATCCTGCCTTCTTCGTCCGCGTCGATGGACACATTGCCATCGCCAACTCCGCGGCCCTTGCCGCCGCCGGCATCACGCGAAGCACCGCCGATCCGCAGGGCGGAAAGATCGATCGCGACGCCAACGGAGACGCCACCGGTATCATCCGCGAAACCGCCCAGGCCCTCATCGAAAAGAAGATCCCCCCGCCCAGCCGCGAACAGCGCCTCAAGGGCGATATGCTCGCCCTCCAGGACGCCGTATCTCACGGAGTCACATCCGTACAGGACTTCTCCGACTGGGAAGACTTCCTCGTCTACGAACAGCTGGAAAAGGAAGGCAAGCTGCCGACGCGCGTCAGCGAATGGCTGCCATTTAATGCATCGATCGACCAACTCAAGCAGATGCGTGATCACCATCCCGCCAGCGATCGCATGCTTCACACCACAATGCTGAAAGGCTTCATGGACGGGTCACTCGGCTCGCGCACCGCTGCCCTCAACGCACCCTACGCCGACGATCCGGGCAATTCCGGCATCCCGCGCTATCAGCAGGACAAGCTCAATGCCATGGCCGTCGAACGTCAGCAGGCCGGCTTTCAGCTCGGTTTCCATGCCATCGGAGATCGCGCTGTCGAAATGGCCCTCGATGCCTTCGCAGCAGCCCAGCAGTCGCAGCCGCCAACGCTGCCCGCCCCGCCGCTGCAAGGTCCCGGCCCGATTCACAACAATATGCGTCCCGCCATCCGTATCGCCTACCGCCCTCCGCCGCGCAACCGCATCGAGCACTCGCAGGTGGTGGATGCCGGCGACTTCGCACGCTACGCCAGGCTCGGTGTTATCGCCTCCATGCAGCCTAATCACCTGCTTACGGACATGGCTTGGGCGGTTCAGCGCCTCGGTCCGGAGCGCGCCCGATATTCCTATGCATGGAAGAGCTTTCTCGATGCCGGCGTGCCGCTGGCCTTCGGAACCGATTACCCCGTCGAGCCCATCACGCCGTTCCGTGGCGTCTACGCCGCTGTCACCCGCATGAACGAGGCCGGCACGCAAACTTATTTTCCGGAAGAGAAGATCACCATCTGGCAAGCCCTCTACGCCTACACCCAGGGCTCCGCATACGCTGAATTTACCGAGCCCTGGAAAGGCAAACTCGCCCCTGGCTACGTCGCCGATTTCGTGGTCCTCGACCGCGACCTGACTGCAATACCCGCCCCGCAGATCCTCAAAACCCAGGTGCTGCGCACCGTCGTCGGGGGCAAGACGGTCTATACTTCACAACCTGCGACGCAAAACAACTGACGTAGAATAACGGCAGGGAGTTGGGCATGGCCACGACCGCGCAAATCGGAATCGAAACCTACCTCAAGACCTCCTACCGCCCTGACTGCGACTACATTGACGGGAAAATCGAGGAGCGGAATTTGGGGGAATTTGATCACGCTCAGCTACAAATGGCCGTCGCCGCATGGTTTTATTCGCATCGCAAAGAGTGGAACATCCACGTTCTTCCCGAACAGCGCGTTCGTGTCTCCGAGACACGCGTGCGGATCCCGGACGTCTGCCTCGTCTCCCGCGATCTGCCTGTCGAACAAGTCATCACAAAGCCACCGATTGCTATCGTCGAGATTCTCTCGCCGGAAGACCGGGTTCGCCGCTACAACGAGCGCCTCGAAGATTATCGCGCTATGGGAGTCAGGAACATTTGGGTCATCGATCCTGTAACGCAGAAGGGCTTTGACTGGACATCCGGCTGGCATGAGCATGAACGCTTCGAAGCCGCCGGCACGCCTATCCACCTCGATCTGCGTGCGCTCTTTGCCGAACTGGCGAAATAACCTACGCCTCCTCCCTTCTCGTAACCGTTAGCGCCAGCGGCAGAGCCGACAGCAGGATCGCCGACGCCAGCAGGAACGGCGCTCCGGGCAGATGGAAATTGCTCCCGGGCCGGAGCGCCGCCGCATACGTGAACGTAAACAGCGTCGGCCCGATCAGCGCCGTCAGCCCCCGGATGCACTGCACCGAGCCCTGCAGCTGTCCCTGCTCGTTGTGCGCCACATGCCGCGTCATCAATCCCTGCGCTGCCGGCCCGCAAAGCGACCACGCCGCCATCACCGGAATCCCCATCAGGAAAATCATTCCTGTCGGAGCCAGCCCGTAGATCGCGAATCCCATCCAGCCGATCGCCAGACCCACCAATACCGCGTTTCGCTCGCCGATCCGCGCCACCACGGGCTTCACGAGGAAACCGCCCACTGCCGCTGAACAGATTCCCACCATGGCCAGCGATAGTCCGACCGCCCGATCCGTCCAGTGATACCTGTAGTCCAGATACAGCACCCAAGTGTTCATCAACGACTGCTGCGTCAGGTAGCTCAGGAACAACACCGCGCCTAGCCCCAGCAACTCACGATGGCGCCGGAGCAGCTTCAAAGCCCCCACAGGATTCGCCCGCTTCCACGAGAAGCGCCCGCGCGACTCCGGTGCCAGCGACTCGGGCAGCACAAAGAGCCCATACATCGCATTCAGCAGACTCATGCCGCCAGCCGCCCAGAAGGGCAGCCGAGGATTCACACCTCCCAGCACGCCGCCCAGAGCCGGCCCCAGCACAAATCCCAGCCCGAAAGCGGCGCCCACCATCCCGAAGGCGGCAGCCCGCTTCTTCGGCGGAGTCACATCGGCAATGTAGGCCATCGCCGTGGGAATACTGGCCGACGTCACTCCCGAAATCAGCCGCCCGACAAAGAGCCATCCCAGTGTCGGCGCCACCGCCATCACCAGGTAGTCCAAACCCAGCCCGAAGTTTGATAGAAGGATCACCGGGCGTCGCCCGAAGCGGTCAGACAGTGATCCCAGCATGGGAGAGAAGAAGAACTGCATCACTGCCCAGACCGTCCCGAATATGCCGAGGATCTGGGCGGAACGCGGCTCGTTACCGCCCATGAAATACGTGATCAGCCGCGGCAGAACCGGCGCAATCATCCCCATCGCCAGCATGTCCAGGGCAATGGTCACAAAAATAAAGGCAACTGCGGCTCGCCGCGGGCCTCCGGGCTTTGCAATCTCAGCTTCGGGAACGGGTTCGCCCGGATTGGTCACTTCAGGTGTAGTTGCCATCCATTTCCCATTGTCTCGCGAGCGTCGGGCGGCCCGCTTGTAAAAATCTGACCGCCCGTCACTAAATCCCCGGAAAATCTTCGCAATGGCAAAGATTCGGCTTTTGGCTAAAACCGCTTGACCCCATTTGTGCAGTCCCTACACCCTATCCCCTGCACCCTATACCCTGTCCCTATGTCTCGCTCCCTCAAAGCCCATATCCTTCTGCTCGCCGTGGTCTTCGTCTGGGGAGCCACCTTCGCTTTGGTCAAAAGCGCCCTTGCCGACATCTCTCCTCTGCTCTTCAATCTGTTTCGCATGTCGCTGGCGGCCCTTTCGCTCGCCCTGCTTTACCGCAGCCACATCGGACAAATCGGTCGCCCGACCCTCATCTCGGGAGCCATCACCGGCTTCTGCCTGGCCGCCGGGTACCAGTTCCAGACCGCCGGTCTGCGCCTTACTACCCCGTCAAAGTCCGCCTTCATAACCGGACTGGTCGTCGTCATCGTCCCCCTGCTGCTTGTCTTTCCCCGGCTGCGCCCAGCAGGGACTCACGCACCCCGCTGGAACGCCTATCTCGGTGCCCTCGTTGCCTTTGCCGGCATCCTCCTGCTCACCACCCCGGCACATGCTGGCTTTGATTTCACTTCCATCACTGCTGGAGATCTCCTAACCCTTGGCTGTTCAATCGCATTTTCGTTCCACATGCTGGCCATCGCCCATTTCACTCCGCGCCTCCGCTTCGAACAGCTCGCCGTTCTCCAGGTGGCCTTTGCCGCCGTTTTCATGGGCATCAGCCTGCCTGTCTTCGAAAGGCCGTTCGTTCACTGGACGCCGCGCGTAGTTATAGCCCTGCTCATCGCCGCGCTGCTCGCCACCGCCGCTGCCTTTACCATCCAGAGCTGGGCGCAGCAATTTATTCCTCCCACCCACACCGCGCTTCTGTTCACCCTGGAGCCGGTGTTTGCCTGGCTGACTTCCTTCATCTTCCTGGGTGAGCGTCTCGGCCAGCGTTCCAGTCTCGGCGCTCTGCTTATTCTCGGCGGAATCTGCCTCTCCGAACTGCTCCCGCAGCGCATCCAACCTACTGCGCACGAGACAGCTCCGCTCGGCGAAGACTAGTCCGGACCAGGTTGAACATTTATTCGTGGATCACGTCTAATAAATTAGTTGGAGTTACAGCCGAGCTCTGCGCAGCCGCCGGAGCCGATTTATACTGGGAAATGGGATAAGGCTTACGACTTCGGCCGCAACAGGCAGCGGCAGTTTCGACATCGCTCACCAGAGATCACGAGGTTACACCCGACATGAAATCGCTCCTAGGACGGCTCCGCACGCGCCGTCTCGTCTCGACCTTCACTATTCTCGCTACGCTTTCAGCCGGGATTCTCATCGGTTCCTTCGTCACCCATGGAGTGCGCGGGCAGGAATCGTCAAAGGTCGATACCTCCGACGCTACGCCTCTCAAGGTTCCGCAGCCACGCCAGCTCTCCACCGATTTCACGCGTATCGCCAAAGAAGTTGGACCTGCTGTCGTCAATATCAACACCATCACGCTGCCCCACGAGAGACAGCAGGGGCGCCGCAATCCGCACTCCCGCCAGTTCCAGCAGCAGCAGCCGCCCGACGACGACAACAACAACAACGATGACGACGATCAGGACGACGGCCAGGGCAATTTCCAGGACTTCTTCAACCGCTTCTTCGGCGGACAGGGCCAGATGCCCGATGAAGGCGGACAGGAGCGCGAATCGCTCGGCTCCGGCTTCATCGTCGATTCCCGCGGCTACATCCTGACCAACAACCACGTCGTCGACAAGGCCGACCGCATCTTTGTCCGCCTGTCCACCGATCCCGACGGCGGCAACATCCAGGCCCGCCCGGCCAAAGTGGTTGGCGTCGATAAGGACACCGATCTCGCCGTCATCAAGATCGATACCAACGAGCCCCTGCCCACCGTCAAGATGGGAAACTCCGACGGCGCTGAAGTCGGCGACTGGGTCATCGCTATCGGCAGCCCGTTTACGTTGTCGCAGACGGTCACCGCCGGGATCGTCTCAGCCCGCAACCGCACCATCGATCCCGGACTTCGTGGGCAGTTCCAGCATTTCATCCAGACCGACGCGGCCATCAATCCGGGGAACTCCGGCGGACCGCTGCTCGACATGGCCGGAGAGGTCATCGGTATCAACACCGCCATCTACACCCAGTCGGGAACCTACGCGGGCGTCGGTTTTGCCATGCCCTCGAACACGGTGATCGGAGTTTACAACCAGCTAATCAGCCCCGAGCATAAGGTCATCCGTGGAAGCATCGGCATTACCTTCCAGGGCAACCTGCCCAGCGCGGTGAGCCGCGTCTACGGATTCAAGTCCGGCGTACTCATCAGCAGCGTGCAGCCCGGGTTCTCCGCAGATAAGGCCGGCCTCAAGCCGGGCGACATCATCACCACCATCGACGGCCGCCCCGTCAAGGACGGCGACGACCTGGTGGCTGACATCTCTGCCCGCAAACCCGGTTCGACTGTGAAAATTGGTTACATGCGTAACGGCCAGAAGCTGGACGCCACCGTTACCATCGGGGACCGCGCCAAGATGATCGCCGCCGCCGGCAGTGCGCAGGATCAGGAGGAGAACGCCACCCCCGAGTCACCCGATGCTTCGCAGTCTAAGCTCGGCCTCGGCGTCGCCGATCTGCCGCAGAATGCGCCCGCCGGCCTGCACGGAGTCGTGGTTCAGTCCGTCAAGCCTGGCTCCTTCGCCGACGAAATCAATCTCTCCAGTGCTCAGGGGATGGTCATCGTGTCGGTCAACCGTCACCCTGTCCACAACGTTTCGGAGTTCCGTTCGATAGTCTCGGGGCTCAAGTCTGGCGACGATGTGGTCTTCGAACTCGTCGATCCACAGGCTCCGAAGCGTGGCAGCAGCTACGTGGGAGGAACCCTGCGCTAGGAATCTGATAAAGTACCGGCTCCCCAATAAGTAACGGGAGCCGGTAACTTTTTTATTGCATTCTTACGACGCCACCTTTAGGCTGCTGCCATTGCCAGTCGGTGTCATTGTTTCTTCTGCTCCTGCCGATATATTTAATCTGAGGTTTCTTGCATGATTTCAGCTCGAGCCTGGCAATCACTTCTGATGGTTGCCGTCCTCTCAGCTACCCCAGCTTTTGCTAACCGCACTCATCGTGCTCCCACGGCTGGACACCACAAATCGACTCACAAGAAAAAGGCTTCGCACACCCCACCGGGACAGCGCGGCATCGATTCTGACCGCGCGACGGAAATCCAGACCGCGCTCATCCGGGAGAAGTACCTGACCGGTACGCCAAGTGGCCAATGGGACTCTGAAACTGAAGCTGCCATGCAGAAGTATCAGGCAGATCACGGATGGCAGACCAAGCTGACACCCGATTCGCGCGCCATTATCATGCTCGGCCTCGGACCCACGCATAAGACCGATGCGCAGACGGGAGCCAAGCCGGCGACCGCGCTACCCGCGAATCCGGCCATCAGCGAAGGCGATACTCTCGCCTCCACGCACTCCATCCAGAACTAGATCCGAATTTAAGGAAGGTTTTACCTGCAAAGGCTGCCTTCGCGCAGCCTTTTTCATGTGCCGCGGTTACCCTACTTTTTGGCAAACGACCGTACCAGCGTCACCATGTTCCAGATCCCATCCGGCTTCTGTCGATCGCCCTCGGCCGGCATGTTGTCTCCCTTGCCCTTCTGAATGATGTAGAAAATCTCCCCGTCGGTCAGATCCTTGAGCGCCGCCGGATCGCGATAGTCCTTCATTGTGAACTTCGACTCAACCGCCATATCGCCCTTGCCGTCGCCATCCGCTCCATGGCACATTGCGCAATCGTAGCCCCAGAACTTCTTCGCTTGCGCCATTCCCTCAGGGGTCGGCTTCACCGGGTTGGTCTGGCTGGCAATCTCCGGTGGCACCTTGAAGGCGGTCGCCGGAGCTGGCGCAGCCTGTGGAGCCGGACTTCTGAGCAGATATGGAGCCGCCCATAGCAACAAAAGGGCAGGCAAAATCACAACACTCTTAAGCACGACAGCCTCCTTGCGGAAGTAAAGGGAATGTCGGGCGCGATTCTACGCCTGCCTCAAAACTGCCGGAAAGAATTATTTCCATCGTCGAATCAAGTTCGTATCGACGTCATGAATCGAAAATGACCGTCCGGACACGGGACAGAGAGGTCAATAGATGGTGCCATACAAGATTCGCCCTCAAAACGACTCTGCACAACTCTGATCGGGACCTCTTTCCCGCGCAGCCTTACTGGAAAACGCCCTGATCAGCGTGGCGGGGATGCCCGGCACCGTGGCCCGACCGCCAGGTCTCTTTGAGGCTTCCATCAAAATAGAGCGGACCCTCTACTCGCCAGCGGCATCAATCTGGTTGACAATATCTTCATGCAAGCCTCATCCGCATTCACCGAGGTCCCCGGAGCCCTTGAGGAGTTCCGCGCCGGGCGCATGATCGTCGTCGTCGACGATGAAGACCGCGAGAACGAAGGCGACCTTACCCTCGCCGCCGAATTCGTTACGCCCGAGGCCATCAACTTCATGGCCCGCTACGGCCGCGGCCTCGTCTGCCTCACCCTGACCGAGGAGCGCGCCGACTACCTCCGCCTCGGCCCCATGACCCAGCAGAACTCCTCGCGCTTCGGGACGGCCTTTACTGAGACCATCGAAGCCCGCGAAGGTGTCACCACCGGCATCTCAGCTGCCGACCGCGCCCATACCATTAAAGTCGCCATCGACACGCGCTCCACCGCGCACGACCTCGCCCGCCCCGGACATGTCTTCCCTCTTCGGGCTCGCCGCGGCGGCGTCCTGGTCCGCGCCGGACAGACTGAAGCCTCCGTCGACCTCGCGCGTCTCGCCGGCCTCATCCCTGCCGGAGTCATTTGCGAGATCATGAACGACGACGGCACCATGGCCCGCGTCCCCGATCTGCTGAAGTTCTGCGTCGAGCACGGACTCAAGATGCTCACCGTCGCCGAGCTAATCCGTTACCGCCTGCAGAACGAGCGCTACATCTTCCGCGTCGCCGAAAGCACGCTGCCCACGCCCTACGGCGAGTTCCGTGCCATCGCCTATGAAAGCGAAGTCAACGGCGGTGAAAGCCACCTCGCGCTGGTCAAGGGCGACGTCGGCTCCGATAAGCCCCTTGGCGATGAGCCCGTCCTCGTGCGCGTCCACTCCCATTGCCTTGCGGGAGACATCTTCGCCGCCTCCACCTGCGATTGTCACCATATCGTCCAACAATCCCTGCGTCTCATCGCCGAAGCCGGACGTGGTGCCCTCGTCTACCTCCACAACACCAGTCGGGGATTCGACATCGACCGCACCCCCAACCCTAACGACCCAAAGGCGCCGCTCCGCATCCTCTTCCATCGCGACATTCGCCTTCCCGAGGACGAAAAGCACCAGCGCATCCTTCGCCAGGTTGGTCTCGGTGGCCAGATCCTCGCCGATCTCGGCATTCACAAGATCCGCCTCCTCTCCAACACCCCGACCCACGTACCCGCGCTCCAGGGCTTCAACATCGAAATCGTTGAGCAGGTCCCCATTCCCTGCGAATCGGTCACGGTGCGCGGCTAGACCGCCGGTAACAATTGCGGTTCCGTCACGGAACCGCATCACGCCAGATCGCGTATCCTTTCTCCTAAGTAGTAAACAGGTTTACTCAGGGCCGTCCCGTCCCCTTCGGAGCAACCCAGATGCGCCGCCTTTTCCTAGCCGTCTTTGCGCTGTTCTTTGTCGCCGCGGCCGTTCCCCGCGCACAGGCCAGCGACGACCGTGTCTCCTTCTTCAGCAGTATCGACGTCGCTGAAGGCGAAGAGGCGCACGATCTCGTCTGTATTTTCTGCTCGATCCACCTCGAGGGCGCAGCCCACGGAGACGCCGTTGCCATCCTCGGCAGCATCCGCTCCAATGGCCTAATCGACGGGGACGCCGTCAGCATTCTCGGTAACATCAACCTGGGCCGCGATGCCCACGTCGGCGGCGATTGCGTGGCAGTCCTTGGAAGCGTAAGGCATTCCAGCAACAATCAGGTCGGCAAAAACCTGGTGGAGATCCCCTTCGCTTTGCTCCTGGTCCCGGTCTTCTTCTTCATCGCGATCGTCTACCTGATCCGCATCCTCGTGTACCGCTCCCGCTTGCCCTACCCCATGCCGCCTCCGCCGCCCATGCGCTAGAACCAGATCCGCGGTGTATCCCCGCGCGAGTCGTGACTTCCTTCTTTGCGGTGGTAAGCTTGACAGCCACAAAGGAGAGAGCATGTCAGAGATCGGCGGAACGAGCGTCGAAGTTGCTCATCATCTTGGCCATGGGGCATCGCACGAGCAGGCCCACTCGCGCCTGCTTGGGATCCTGGAGGTTGTCGAGGCAATCGTGTTGGCGCTGGTGGCCATCACCACCGCGTGGAGCGGCTATCAGGCTGCGCTATGGGACGGCCATCAGAGCCTGCTTTACGGGCAGTCCACCAAACTCCGGGTCCAGGCCCAGGGGCTGGAGGTGCAGAGTAATCAGGAAATGATGTACGACGCGGCCACCGTAGTTGAATGGCTTAAGGCTGAAGCACATGACGATACCAGGCTGGCTGACCTCTTTGAGCGACGCCTGCTGCCTGAGTTCCGTCCTGCCTTTGAAGCGTGGAAGAAGACCGACCCAATCCACAACCCGGATGCACCCGCCGGCCCGACGAAGATGCCCGAATACCACAACATCACGGCAGGGCGGGCGGCCAGCCTGAATCAGCAGGCAGCAGAAGTTTTCGAGCAAGGCACACAGTCCCGCGAATGGGCCGATAAGTATGTGCGCATGACCGTTATCTTAGCGACAATCCTGCTGCTGACCGCGATAAGCCAGCGATTCCGTTCGCATGGGATTCGCATCGGTCTCATCGTCATGGCCTTTCTGTTGCTCTGCATCCCGATATGGAGCATCTTTACGCTGCCGCGCGCATAATCCGCTATCTGCCGTCTATACTGTGCTCGCCATGAAAAAGCCCGCATCACCGCTCCTTCTGCTCGTTGTCTCTTGCGCCGCTGCCCTCGCCCAGATGCCCGCCACGCACCCGTCTCTGCTCGTCGCCAATCAACACAGCAACGATCTGAGCATCATCGATCCCGTCGCTGACAAACAAGTCGCCGCCGTACCCGAGAACGGAGTCACCGGACATGAAGTCGCAGCCTCACCCGACGGCCGCCGCGCTTTTGTCCCCATCTACGGGAACGCCGGCGTAGGCAAGCCCGGCACCGACGGCACCAACATGGTGGTCATCGACATCCCCTCGCGCAAGATCATCGGCAATGTCGACTTTGGACACGGCGTCCGCCCCCACTGTGCCATTTATGACACCAACACCGGACTGCTCTACGTCACCACCGAACTCGACCAATCTGTAACCATCATCGATCCGCATACGCTCAAGATCGTTGGCTCTGTCCCCACCGAGCAGGAACAGTCCCACATGCTTGTCCTCTCGCATGACGGGCGCCGCGGCTATACCGCCAACGTCGGGCCGGGCACCGTGTCCGTCCTCGACATGAAGGCCCGTAAGACCGTCGCCGTAATCCCTATCGCGCAAACCACCCAGCGTATCTCCATCTCCCGCGATGACAGCATGGTATTCACCGCCGACCAGACCAAGCCTCAGTTGGCGGTGATCGACACAGCTACCAACAAGATTCGTACCTGGATTCCACTCCCGGCCATTGCCTACGGCACGGCATCAACCATTGACGGCCGCTGGCTGCTCGTCTGCATGGAGCCAACGAATCAGGTTGCCGTCGTCGACCTCAAGACGCTGAAGGTCGTGCGCACCATCGACGTCCCCCATGCTCCAAACGAAATACTTCCCAGCCCCGACGGCAAAGTCGCTTACGTCTCGTGCCCCAACAGCAACCAGGTAGCAGTCATTGACCTGTCGCAGTGGAAGGTAAAGTCGCTGATCAACGCCGGGAAGTATGCGGATGGAATGGCCTGGGCCAAGTAATGGGGCACGCCCTTTGATCGTCCCCTCTGGCCCGGCGTACCATGAGTGTCCGACAGGAACGCCGTCCGGGAGGGAGAGATGCCAGTTTCCTTTGAGAAGGACATCAAGCCAATGTTCAGGCCGATCGATGTTGAACACATGAAGCGCTACAACATGCCTCTCGACGATTACGCCTACATGTCAAATCCTGCAAACGATCATGCCAATGCCAGGAGTGTCGAAGAAACACTCAAAAACAAATCTATGCCGCCGGGCGGTCCTTACTGGGACGAAAAACAGCTGGCCCTTTACAGCCAGTGGAAGAGCGACGGCTATCTGCCGTAACTTCAATCCCGCCAAAATCGATTCCGTCGCGGGAATCCGTACCGCGACAAAGCTCCGAAGGTCATCGACAAGCGCGTGGAAAGCGTCCCCTTAGTCGGCAGCATGCTGACCCGCTGGATCGCTCTCAAATAGCTGAGAGAACTCCCAGCGGCCCAGTCGGGCCGGGTTTCTTGTGACCGGTTCGAGGTCCCGAGTTTCGGCGCGAATTCCCTTCCCTCCGCCCGATTGAGTTGTTACGCAACAAGATCGGACACTGGCTCCTCATACCGAGCGACAGCCCGAACCTCGAGGCGGAGGCTTCGTGCCTGCGATCTGCTGCTGCGGCGCGACCCTTGGATCGGGCGAGTGCTCAAATCGAGACAGTAGTTCTGTGCAGTAAGTTCCCTACTCCAAGCCAGAGGAAGGCTTGAATGGGACACCCGGCACCGGGGTACCGCCTGAATCTCTCCGCGATGAGGCGGAGAATTAGTTGACCAGGCCGTATCAAATACGCTCCAATTCGGCTCAAGGTCCGCTGGACTCCGGCCATTTGCTTTTGACGAGTTTCCCCGCCTGTCCGTAAAGGAGCAGCCATGAAAGTTTTGGTCATCATCGCCCGCATCTTGTTGGGCGTCATCTTTGTCGCCTTCGGTCTGAATGCCTTCCTGCACTTTTTCCCCCGGTGGTTACCCCCGGGCCTTGCAGGTCAGTTCGTGGGCGCAATGTTCCATTCCCACTACATCCTCTTCGTGAGCACAATCGAGTTGATCTGCGGCGCCTTGTTGTTGGTAAACCGCTATGTTCCGCTCGCCTTGACCATCCTGGCGCCGATCATTGTCAATATCCTCATGTTCCACATTTTGTTGCCTCCCGTGGGATGGCAACCCGGGGTTCTCGCGGCGATCTTGTGGATCATCCTGTTCATCTACTACCGCAGGTATTTCTCGTGCATATTCGTGCAGCGGACAACCTGATAGGCATTCGAGAACTTCACGGAGCAGGGTTCCTACGAGCAGACAGAAAGGCTTGAGTGGGGCACGGGCTGTAGGCAACAAGATCGGACACTGGTTGCTCATCCCGTGACAGACCGAACTTCGAGACGGAGGCGCTTCATGCCTGCGATCTGCTATTGCGACGCGACCCTCGCCTCGGACGAGTGCCGAAGTCGAGGCGATAATTCCGGCGGGCATAGCCGGAAACTACCCACTCAGGCCAACCGAAGGTTGAATGGGGCACCCGGCTGCTCGGTTAACGCTAAGCCGACTTTCGTTACCAGTGTTGGTGTCAGGCCTTCTTCCATGTCGGGTGTCTTGAGGCGTTGCCGAAGCTGTCGTATTTGCCATCGGTGACGACCGTCCAGGCCAACGCCTCGAACATGGCAATGGGCGAGGACTTATTAGATCGCAATGCGATGAACCATTCGTTCAGCAACTTAACCTCTTTGTCAGAGACGTCGTTTTTGTCTGCCGCCCATTGACGCACCAGGTCATAAATGGAGTGGATGGTCTGGCTGCGGGTGCGAACGTTGTTGCTGAACTTCGGCGTGGTGAACTTATCGAAGCCGTCGCCACCAGGGTCGTCGGTTCGATTCGTGTTGTTCGGGCCTTCGACGAGGTTCCACTTTGCCCAGCACAGCTTTTCGGTGAGGTCCTGCGCCAGAATTGAGGCGAGGTTCCCGGCTTTCATCTGGGCGAGGTGCGTCTCGGGGTCATCGTCAGAAAGGAGTCCCAGCCAGATCTCAATTGTCTCCCAGCACCCGCTGGTCACCAGTGCGCTCCAGGAGTTCCGGATCGCATTCCCCGGCATCATGTGGTGCCAGTCCATCGGGATTTCGTAATTGATCGGAACCGGCCGGTCGGTCTTCCAAAGCTTGTTGTTGTTTCTAGAACTCGTATGTGTCACGGGCCACGGGAAGCTCGGTCGTGCGTCAGTGGCTCCAAATGTTCCGTTTGCATTCATTTTGGGCCTCCTGCCTGGGCGGAATGCAGCAGTCTAGGTATCAAAACGTACTGACCTCGATGACGAAGCTCAAGGCGCGGCTGAATCGGACTTGAATTACAGCGTCATTCCAAAGCACTTGGATCGTATTCTCCTGAGTAATGATGATGGGACAAAGACGTCGCTTTTCTAAAGGAAGAAACCGGATTGAAGGTTTTTATTCCCACCTAATAAGATCCAGGTCGTGACTCCAGCGATTCCGGACGACCAACTCCTGGTGAACGTGGAACAATCCATGGTCGGGATTTTCTATCGAAGGCTTGGCTATCTTCCTAACATCTCACAGTTCCTCGCCCTTGATGTGCACGATGGAGTCGTTTCTCTCGGCGGCCACGTCCCCAGCCCGCAAATGGCAAAAGATCTCCTGGGCGCGGTCACGTGAACCAGAGGCGTGAGCAAAATCGTCAACCGGATGCAGCTGCGCTCCAACCCACTGGTTGATTCTTCCTGGGCTAGCGCTCCCCCTTGGCTCGGTACTGGTGTTACCTCTCAGTAAAGTCTCGAGTTAAGTCTCGGCTGTGCCGGGACAGCAGCCACTGCTACTCAGTAAGTCTCCGACCCAGAGCGAAGAGTTGAGTTAGATCACTCACACCACGCGGTCAGCGTCTGAGCTAGCTCTCTTGCGGCGGAGTCTCCGCTGGCGTGTTCGGCGCCGGGACTGCTTCACCCTCGATCGGCGCTGACGCTGCCACTTCTTCCCTGCTATTCGCACCCTGCACTCCGCTGATCTGCACAATCTGCGGAGCCGCAGGAGCCTGCGGACCCATCGCCGCTTCGTGCTGTCGCCGCGAGATGGCATCGATATCGACCGGGATACCTCCCGGGACAATCACCGGCTGCGCGTAACGGTATTTCAGATCGCGTGTGGCGGAGATCGTCACAAAGATCAGAACCAGAATGACAATAGCGCAGATCAGGCTGCCTTCCGGGCCGTAGTCGCCTCCCGTGATCCAGAGCGGGCCGACGGCATTGGACGCAACGACCGGAGAAAAGTTGGTAATGCCGCTGATCGGAAGCCCAAACAACACTCCCATCGTCGCATTCCACGTAAAGTGAAATCCCCACGCCACCCAGAGCGCGCGAGTGCGCAGATAGGCGATCGACAGAAGCCATCCCGCGAAGATGGTCACGATAGTGCTCGCAAATGTGGCCCCAGGGTTGCCGAGATGGATAAGGCCGAAGAGCAGCGATATGGCAATGGTCGCGATGGTCGGATTCGTCGCGTCAATCAGCCGCTGAAAGGGATATCCGCGGAAGGCGATCTCCTCAGCAAGCGCGGCAATCGCCAGGATGGCGAGATCGAGGAAGATGAGCCCGAATTGCCGTTGGGTGGTGAAAAGCGTGACAACCAGCCCGCCGGTGAGCGCGATGGGCAGAACACAGGCCACCATTCCGCCCCACCCAAGGGCGGAACCAAGAGCAAACTCTCTGCCCCAGCCTGGGCGGCGCACCAGGCCCATAGCTTTAAGCGGCTCTCGTTGGTGCTGGCCGACGTACCCCATGCCCGCGTATCCGACCACCAGCAGAAAGAGCAGAATGGTCCGGCTGGCGAGCTCCAGCCAGTCGCCAGCGGCCAGGCCGAGCGCGGCATGTTCGGCCAGCGACTTCGCCAGAATGAAGTAGACCACCGCGACGATGAACCAGGCGAAGGCGCGGAGACGCGCGGCAAAAGTCATGCCGGGACTCCTGTCGCGATAGCGATTTGGTACAGGTGGTGCAGAGTCATCCAGTGGTATAGAACTGCGCGATGTTGCGGAACTTTTCGTAGCGCTGCGTCAAGAGCTCGTCAATCGAGAGCGCCTTCAGCTCGTTGAGGTGCCAGCGAAGCTTTTCCGCAAGAAGCTTTGCCGCTTCCTCAGGATTTTCGTGCGCTCCCTCACCCGGCTCAGGCACAACGTCGTCTACGCAGTTCAGCTCGCGGATATCGGCGGCTGTGGCCTTGAGAGCAGCTGCCGCTTGTGCACGCTTCGAAGCGTCGCGCCACATGATCGAGGCACACGCCTCGGGAGAGATCACCGAGTAAATTGCCTTCTCGAGGATGAGAACCCGGTCGGCGACGGCCAGGGCGAGCGCTCCGCCCGAGCCGCCTTCACCGGTCACGGTGGCAATCGTCGGCACACGCAGGCGCGACATCTCAAGAAGATTGCGGGCGATGGCTTCCGCCTGGCCGCGTTCCTCGGCGCCGATGCCGGGATTGGCGCCCATCAGATCAATGAAGGTGAAAACCGGACGCCCGAATTTTTCCGCGAGCTTCATCGCACGAAGGGCCTTGCGATAGCCCTCGGGGTCGGGCATCCCGAACTTGCGCAGGACCTTCTCTTTGGTCGACCGGCCCTTGAGATTGCCAATGACCATGACCTCCTCGCCATCGAAACGGGCCATGCCGCACAGCATCGCCGGATCGTCGCCAAAGGCTCGGTCGCCGTGGATCTCGCTGAAATCGGTGAAAATGCTCTCTATAAAACTCATCGGGTCAGGCCGCTGCGGATGACGGGCCAGCTCTGTCTTGATCCATGCAAGCGGCTTTGTTTCTGTGGCTGCCGGGTTCGTGTCGGGAGCGCCTGGAGCTTGATCAGTCATAACACAAATGAGTCGCGGCTCCGCCCGCAGGTCTGGAGGAGTCCGGTCGCTCGTTTGATTGTATGGGGCGGCTGAGTACTGAGCAAACGCGCGCAGTACCCGCTAGTCCAATGCCTGCACCATCCCGCGCCCGAGCAGTAGGTCAACCTTGTCGATGAAGGCACGATCGGCGGCGATTGCCGTACCGGAAGGCTCAAGAACAACGCAGTATTCGCCCGCCTGCTCAAGGTTGAGCATGAATTTTCCCGTTCCCGGAGCCGCAGCGATGATCTTCTGCAATTCGAAAAGAGTTGCCTCGCTGGCACGCTCCAGCGGCACGCGAATGCGGACGTTCTGCGGCAGTCGAACCTTCACGTCTTCCAGAGCCTGAACAGACGAAACCGCGAGCTTCGGCGCTGCGTCTTCCTCTGCGCGCAGCTGTCCGCGCACCAGCACCGGAACTTCTATTTTGAGCTTCGCCGCGAGGCGTTCGTAGTCTTTCGGAAAGCAGATCAGATCGATCTTTCCCACCGTGTCTTCGAGCGCCGCCTGCGCGTAGAGCTCGCCGGAGCGCTTGGACTTCGCCACCTTGAGGCCGACGATCACCCCGGCGATGGCGATGTCATTTTCCGGAGCCTGACCCCGCCGTCCATTCGACGGCGCAGGTTTCATTTCGAGCGCCGTCGCAGTGTCGACCACCCCCGGCAGGTTGCGAAGTTTCTCGGAATATTTGTCGAGCGGGTGACCGGAAACGAAGAACCCCAGCACTTCCTTCTCTGACTGCAGCCGCTGGTTTTCATCCCAGTCGGGCACGCTGGGCAGCGCATCAGCCTTCGATGTCGCGGGATGGTCGTCGAAGATACCAAATAGCCCATGTTGTCCGGCGGCCGCGTCGCGTTGCGTCTTTTGTGCGCGCTCGATCGCCTTATCGGCGGCAGCAATGAGCTGGGAGCGGCGCCCGAAAGAGTCCAGGGCCCCGGCCTTGATGAGCGATTCGAGCACCCGCTTGTTCATCAGGCGCAGATCGACTTTCTCGCAGAACTCCCAGTAGGAGGCGAAGCTGCGTCCCTCCTCGGCAAGCTCCTTGCGTGCGGCGAGAATCGAATCGATGGCGTTGCGGCCGACGTTCTTGATGGCGGTCAGCCCGAAGCGGATGGCGCTCCCGTGCGGCGTAAAGTCGGCATCGGAGAAAAGCACGTCAGGCGGCTCAACCGGGATATTCATCTCGCGGCATTCTTTGATGTACTTGACCACGTTTTCCGGCTTCGAAATTTCGGACGTCAGCAGCGCGGCCATGAACTCGACCGGATAGTGCGTCTTCAGATAAGCGGTCTGGTAAGCCACAAGCGCATATGCCGCCGAATGCGACTTGTTGAATCCGTATCCCGAGAATTTCGCCATCCGATCAAAGATCTCGGCAACTGCTGCCTTTGGGTGCCCAAGTGCCGCGGCACCGTTCATAAACCGGTCCCGCTGCTGGGCCATGGCTTCGGGATCCTTCTTCCCCATAGCGCGGCGCAATAAATCAGCTTCGCCGAGGGAATAGCTCGCCAGCACATTGGCGATCCGCATCACCTGTTCCTGATAGACGATCACCCCGAGTGAATCCTTGAGGATTCCCTCAAGTTCGGGCAGCAGGAATTCCACGGTTCGCCGGCCCCACTTCCGCTCGATGAAGTCGTCGATCATGTCCATCGGCCCAGGCCGATAGAGCGCATTCAGCGCTGTAAGGTCCTCTACCGTGTCCGGCTTGTACCGACGCAAAATGTCCCGCATTCCCGGTGATTCAAACTGGAAAATCCCCGAAGTCAGCGCTGTATGAAATACACGCCTGAACGTCTCCGGATCGTCCATCGGAACCTTCTCGATATCCAGCTTCTCTCCGCGGGTCTGCTCGATCAGCTTCAGGCAATCGGTGATCACCGTGAGCGTGGCAAGACCGAGAAAATCCATCTTGAGGAGGCCCATTTTTTCGACTGCCTTCATATCGTAGGCAGTCACGATTTCGTCGTTCTTGGCGCGGTTGAGCGGCACGAGCTCATCCAGGGGCCGCGGCGCGATCACCACGGCGGAAGCGTGGACTCCGGCTCCGCGAACCAGACCTTCGAGCTTGCGCGCGGTGTCGATAAGCTCGCGGATCTGTGGGTTGCTGTCGTAGGCCTCCTGCAACGGAGGCGAATCTTTGAGAGCCTGCTCGATAGTGACGCCGATGGTGGTGGGTACCAGCTTGGCGATGCGGTCGACATCGCCATACGGCATGTCGAGGGCGCGGCCCACGTCTTTTATGGCGGCCTTGGCCGCCATGGTGTTGAAGGTGATGATCTGCGCGACCTGCTCGCGTCCGTATTTGCGGGTGACATAGTCGATGACTTCGCCCCGCCGGTTCTGGCAGAAGTCCACGTCAATGTCGGGCATGGTGACGCGCTCGGGGTTGAGAAAGCGCTCGAAAAGCAACACGTTCTGCATGGGATCGATGTTCGTGATCTCCATGGCATACGCGACCAGCGAGCCCGTCGCCGATCCTCTTCCCGGACCCACCGGAATGCCATGGTCCCGCGCGTATTTAATGAAATCCCACACAATCAGGAAGTACCCCGAGTACTTCATCTGCTTGATAATGCCGATCTCGAAGTTCAAGCGGGCTTCATATTCGTGCGCAGGCACGCGCTGCACTCCCCGCGCCCCCAGCTCCCGGACGGCCGTGTCCAGGCGCTTCTTCAGGCCCTTCCGGCAGACCTCCTCGAAGTAGCTGTCGATCGTGTGTCCCTCCGGAACCGCAAACTCCGGAAAGGGATTGTCGACTTTGGTCAGCTTGAGCGAGCAGCGCTCGGCAAACTGCATGGTGCGGCTCACAACCTCGGGCGCGTGCGAAAACAGCTTCTCCATCTCCGCCGCCGATTTCACGTAGAACTGGTCGGAGTCGAACTTGAAGCGCTTGGGATCGTTGATTGATGCGAGCGTCTGCACACAGAGCAGCACCTCGTGCGCATGCGAATCGTCTTCGCAGAGGTAGTGGCTGTCGTTGGTGGCGACCAGCGGAATATCGAGCTCTTTCTCCAGCCGGAAGAGATCGGCGTGGATTTTCTTTTCGAGCTCGAGCCCCTGATCCTGTATCTCGAGGAAGAAGTTGCCCCGCCCGAAAATGTCCTGATACTGCGCCGCAGTCGAGCGCGCTGACTCGTAGTTCCCCTTCATCAGGTTTTCGCAGAGCTCACCGGCGAGGCACCCGGAAAACCCAACCAGCCCCGCCGAATGCTCGGCCAGATACTTCTTGCTCACGCGCGGCTTGCGATAGAAGCCGTGGAGCGACGCCTCGGACGTGATGCGAACCAGATTGCGATAGCCCTCTTCGTTCTCCGCGAGGACAAGCAGGTGGTTGTAATCATCACCCTGCGGCTCCGCGCGATGATCTTCCTTCTGACAGATATAGAGCTCACACCCCAGGATCGGCTTGATGCCCCGTGCCTTTGCGGCGTCGAAGAAGTGAACCGCCCCGTAGATATTGCCGTGATCGGTGACGGCCACGGACTTCTGGCCGATGCTGGCAACTCGATCTACGAGCTTTTCTACGTCACAGGCGCCATCGAGGAGGGAGTAATCGGTGTGCAGATGCAGGTGAGTGAATTCAGCCATTGTGCTGAATCAATTTTAGTCTTCGCGGAGAGAAGGATCCGAGGCGGAGAACTCGGCGCGACTGAGGAAAAGCCGGTCCGAAATACAGGGGTCAAAGATTCGGGACTAGCGATCAGGACTTGCTTTCCCACTCAAGCCCAACACGGGGCTTGAAATCGGGCGCTCATGCTCGGCGATCTCAGGCATTCTGCCGGGCGCCTTCCCTCAATTGGCGAAAGAACTCTTCAACATCGAAGGGCAAGCCTTCCCGCTCCGTGTGTCCGATCCATTCCATCGGAATCGTCGCTATGGTTCGGAAGACAGCGTCGGAAACCTCTCCATCCTTAATCCAGGGAGCCAATCGCTCCTGCGCGATTTGGTTGAGCACCCAAATCATGCTGGAGCGATACCAGACGGCCCCTGTATTCACCCCCGGCATGGAGAGGTCCAGCGCTTCGAAACCGATAGAAACATTCCGCCCGGGATGTGCTGCCTGAAGATCGCGTGTCTGCTGCCAGAAAGTCTTCAGATCGTCCGGGTCAACATTTACTACAGGTTCTCCCGGATTTCCCAGAGCATCACTCATCGATCACGACTCCCGCTTCGTGTGCGCGAATTATATTCGCTTCGTCCATGCGGTTCATCGAAACAGGCGATAGCGTCCATCCGCACGCCAAGCATCCTCTTGCCGGTATCACCGGCAACTTGGGAATTATCTGCGGCGGCCTGCAAACCGGCCCTAGTGCGTTTTTGAGAATCGGTTGGAGTGTTGAGCGAGTCAGCAGGTCAGGGAGTCAGCGGTCAGAATTTGTATTCCCACTCAAGCCCAACAGAAGGGGTTGAATGGGGCACGGCCCGGCCAATTCGTCGCCCCGTTCATGCAATGATTGGAGAAACTGTCGCGGGTTTGTAGGAGATAGAGGACGTGTCGGTGCCTAGTTCGGAGTTGAAGCCGCCTTATGGTTTGTTGATTTTTGGGGTCTTCTCGTTTTTTTTGGGTGTCGCCGCGACGTATACCGGCGATGCGTGGGGGCGATTCGGCCGTGTGGTCCGCCGTGCCAACGACCCAAATCAGTTTTGGTCGTTAGTCGCACTTCAGTATCTGGTTGGTATTTGCTTCATCGGATACTTCTTGTACAAAGTCTATGAACTTGCGCACTGAGCCGATCTCGGCGTTGCGTTTGTCCGATTGGCTGGTGGACCGAAGCGGATTGCCGTATAACCGGCAACACGGAAACTATCTGCGACGGGTGCAAACCAGATCGAGTCCACTTATGAGATCGGTTCAAGCGATCAGAGGTCAGTGGTCAGGATTTGCAGGTTCAAGCCGACGGGAAGGGTGGAATGGGGCACCGGGCCATCCTGTCCGCTCGAAGTACACAACCTTCGCGTTCACTAAAGATGGAATAAATAGGTGAAACGGACTCATCGTAATAAACATCAAGGGATAACGCTACTTGTTGTCCCAACTAAGCCCAGGAGGTTTTATATGTCCTTGCAACGCCAACCCAGCATTGTTTTTGTTCACGGTTTATGGGCCGACGGCTCATGCTTCAGCAAACTTATCCCGACTCTCCAGAATGAAGGATTTGAAGTGATCGCTTCTCAGCACGGACTCGACTCACACGCCAGCGATGTGGATTGCGTGAAGAGAACCTTGGGCCGTGTAAGCAACCCCGCAGTCTTAGTGGGGCATTCCTATGGTGGCTCGGTCATCACGGCGGCCGGCACCGACCCACGAGTTGCAGCGCTTGTCTACGTCGCGGCGTTTGCCCCGGATGCCGACGAGACAACACAAAGTCTGCAAGAGAAGTTTCCGCCAACCGATATCTTTTCCCATGTCGAGGTTGGCGACGGACGCGTTTGGCTAAAAAGGATGGCGTCTCGTCCTTTGCAGGTGATCTCTCTGAGCAAGAGCAGAATTTGGTCTGGGCCACTCAGGGCGCACCTGTAGCAGATTTGTTCACACAAAAGGTGGAAGGTACTGCGTGGAGATCAAAGCCGAGTTGGTACATCGTAGCTACGAAGGACCATACTATCCAGCCCGAGTTGGAGCGTTTCGTCGCGAAGCGTATGGGAGCAACAGTCTTCGAGACCGATAGCAGCCACGTGCCGATGTTGTCCCAGCCTGACTTCGTGCTAGATGTGATCCGAAAAGCCGCGACCGAGGTTCAAAAGAATAAGGCAGCGTAATGAGGTCGCGAACCCTTTCCATTTTCGGAAAAAGACAGGCGGTCCTCCAGCAGCTTGATTTCGTAATTGACGAATCACCGGCAACACGGAAATTGCCTGCGACGGCGTGCAAGCCGGTTCGAGTGTATTTATAAGATCGGTTGGAGCAGTCAGGGTTCAACGGTGAAGACTTGCATTTCCCCGTCAACAGAAGGGCTTGAACGGGCCGCCCAGATTGGCAAGCGCTCCCCATAAAAAACGAAGGCCCTGCCTATATGGCAGAGCCTTCTCTGTGCTTCTCCCGTGAGACCTAGTACCGGTAGTGCTCCGATTTGTACGGACCTTCCTGCGATACGCCGAGGTATTCAGCCTGCTTCGGCGAGAGCGTGGTCAGCTTGACGCCGATCTTCTCGAGGTGGAGGCGTGCAACTTCTTCATCCAGCTTTTTGGGAAGCGTGTAGACGTCGATCTTGTAGGTGTCCTTGTTCTCCCAGAGATCGATCTGAGCCAGCGTCTGGTTGGCGAAGCTGTTGCTCATCACGAAGCTCGGGTGTCCAGTGGCACAGCCCAGATTGACGAGGCGGCCTTCGGCGAGCACAAAGATCGCATGCCCATCGGGGAAGGTGTACTTGTCGACCTGCGGCTTGATGTTGATTTTCTCGACGCCCTTCTCTCCGTTCAGCGCATCCATCTGGATTTCGTTATCGAAGTGCCCGATGTTGCAGACGATCGCCTGATCTTTCATCTTCTTCATGTGCTCGAGCGTGATGATGTCGACGTTGCCCGTGCAGGTGACGTAGATATCGCCCCGGCCCAGCGTGTCCTCAAGCGTCGTCACTTCGAAGCCTTCCATCGCAGCCTGCAACGCATTGATCGGATCGATCTCCGTCACGATCACACGAGCGCCCATGCCGCGCAGCGAGTGCGATGAGCCCTTGCCTACGTCTCCGTAGCCGCAGATGACCGCAACCTTGCCCGCAACCATCACATCCGTGGCCCGCTTGATGCCGTCAGCCAGCGACTCGCGGCATCCGTAGAGGTTGTCGAATTTCGACTTGGTCACCGAGTCGTTCACGTTGATTGCGGGAATCAGCAGCTTGCCCTGCTCCTTCATCTTGTAGAGGCGATGCACGCCGGTCGTTGTCTCTTCTGAAACGCCGCGCCACTCCTTGGCAACGTTGTGCCAGTGCTGTGGATCTTCCGCATGAACGCGCTTCAGCAGATCCTTGATGACCTGTTCCTCATGATTGCCGGAAGGCGTGTTGACCCAGTTGTCGCCCTCTTCGAACTCGTAGCCCTTGTGAATGAGCAGCGTCACGTCTCCGCCGTCATCGACGACAAGCTGCGGACCTTTGCCGCCCTTGTGGCTCAGCGCCTGGTAGGTGCATTCCCAGTACTCTTCGAGGGTTTCGCCCTTCCACGCAAAGACGGGAACTCCGGCCGCAGCAATAGCAGCAGCAGCATGGTCCTGGGTCGAGAAGATGTTGCAGCTCGCCCAGCGGACATCGGCGCCCAGATCGACCAGCGTCTCGATCAGCACCGCCGTCTGAATGGTCATGTGCAACGAACCGGTGACGCGCACGCCTGCCAGCGGCTTTTGCGCAGCGTATTTGCCGCGGATGGACATCAGTCCGGGCATCTCGTGCTCGGCGATGGAGATTTCTTTGCGGCCCCAGTCGGCCAGCGACATATCGGCGACTTTGTAGTCGGTAGCGGCGCGTTCGAGTGTTGCAGTTGCCATTGTGTTCACCACCTCTATATCGTTAAATCAAGATACATTGATATAATAACTCAGAACCCGATGTCGTCAATTGTGAAAATCCTGCGCGTGGTCGCCGATCCCAACCGGCTGCGCATTCTGCTGCTGCTGGAACGCGAAGAGCTGTCCGTAGCCGAACTGCAGGAAATCCTCGCCATGGGCCAGAGCACAATCTCGACGCACCTTTCGCAGTTGAAGCAGGCCGGGCTGGTCGAGGACCGCCGCACCGGCAAGAACAACCTCTACCGCCTCAAGCGCGAGAACGGCGCAGGCGTTCTTGCCGAACTGCTCAACCAGGCCCGGCACGAGTTGCCCGAATCCAAACCCGACCAGGCAGCGGTAAAACGCGTGCTGCGCAAGCGTCAGGACAAGATGCGCGCCTTCTTCGATGACGTCGCCGGCCGCTTCGGACGCAGCTATGTCCCGGGCAAATCGTGGAAGAGTGTCGCCGAGGCCCTCCTCAAGTTGATGCCGCCCATGGTGATCGCCGACCTCGGCGCCGGCGAAGGCGCATTCTCCCTGCTGCTGGCACAGCGTGCCAAACAGGTCATCGCCGTCGACACATCCGCTCGCATGGTGGAGGTCGCCCGCCAGCAGGCGAAGCGTCAGGGCGTAAAGAATCTCGACTACCGTCTCGGCGACATGGAAGAACTCCCCATCGCGGACGCCACCGTCGACCTCGTTTTCTTCTCCCAATCCCTGCACCACGCTCTTCATCCGGAGCGTGCCGTCGCCGAGGCCTGGCGAATTCTCAAACCGGGCGGACGGATCGCAATACTCGACCTCGCGAAGCATCGCTTTGAAGAAGCCCGCGAGCTCTATGCCGATGAGTGGCTCGGGTTCAGCGAGGTTGAACTGGAGTCAGCAATGGAAAAGGCGCGCTTTCACGGAATTGAAATATCGGTAGTTCACAAGGAAGCTGAAGCGCCTCATTTCCAGACTCTACTCGCCGTCGCGGACAAGCGGTAAACGGGCAGTAGAGTGGGCCATATTCGCTCGGCCCGCGGTGTCATCGAAAATTTTTCAACGGATCACCGGTTCCAAACGTCTTTCATAGTGAATGGAAAAACATTCCGATCAGGTTTGGCGGCAATGGGTTTTCGTGTCCGCGCTGGCAATACTTCTTTTCTTTTTGTTCCAGCCCTATGCGCACGCCCGGCGTCGGCACAAGCATGCGCCACAGTCACATCCACTGCTCGTGGGATATTTCCCGCAATGGGGCCTCTATTACGACCAACCCTACTACGTAAAACAGCTCGTAGATAACGGCAGCGTCACGCAGCTCGATCAGATCAACTATGCGCAAGGCTTTGTGTCCGGCGGCAGGTGTTCGGTCGCCGATCCCAAGGCCGATCTCAACACGACATACACCGCAGAGAACAGTGTGAGCGGAGAGCCGGACAATCCAGCATCGCCCTTCCACGGCTACTTCCATCAACTCAAGGAACTGAAGCAGCGCTATCCGCACCTGAAGATTCTGATTTCGCTCGAAGGCGCTGCCGCGGGCTTCGCCGAGGACGCGAAGCCGGAGCACCGCAAGGCGTTTGTATCCTCATGCATCGATACCTTTATTCGCGGAAATTTTGCTCCCGGCATTCATGAGCCGGGCATATTCGATGGCTTCGACGTCGACTGGGAGTCTCCGGAGGTGGAAGACGCGGCGAATTTCCGCGCCCTGCTCGAAGAGTTTCGTCGCCAGATGCGCTTGGTTCGTCCCGGACTGCGCCTCTCAATAGCCGTCGGACACTCGCCACACATGCTGCCGGGCACGGATTTTGCTGCGATCGCGCCGCTGGTCGACCAGATCGGCGTGATGAACTACGACTACACGGGCCCCTGGAGCCACACCACCGGCTTTCTCGCTCCGCTCTTCACCGACCCTGCCGATCCACACCACTCGAACAGCATCGAGAGGAGCGTTTCCAGCTACATAGCGGTTGGAGTACCCGCTGAGAAGCTGCTGATGGGTGTGCCCTTCTACGGATACAGCTGGACTGCTGTCGAGCGCACGAACAACGGGCTCTTCCAGGCTGGGCACGGCGTTCACGCAGACAAACCGTATCACTATATCCGCACTCTAACCGCGAACTCGCCAATCTATCGCGACCCGCACTCGCACGCTCCCTGGCTCTACGACGGGCAGACCTTCTGGACATACGAAGACGCCGTTTCCGTCCGCTATAAGGTCAGCTATGCGGCAAATGAGCACCTGGGTGGCGTAATGATCTGGGAGCTGAGCGGGGACACAAGCGATGCTGTCCTGCTCAACACCGCGCACAGCGCGTTGCTCGATCCTCTGCCGGCAAGCGCATTCGAGAGCGAGCCGAACGCACCCGACGAGCCGCCCCAGTCCCTGTCGACAACCGCCGGCGGCCGTTAAGAGCCCCGGCCGGCGATGGGTATCTCCATCGGCAACGCTTTTCCACACGATATGCAGAACGGCAACAGAATTCCGGTGCAATACTCCTGCCCATGCTGTCTCGCATCCTGATTTTTCTCCTCGCCCTTACGGCAAGCGCTTCCGCGCAGATCCCGTCTGACTGGACTCAGCCCTTCCCGCCGCATCGCGTGATCGCCAACGTCTACTACGTGGGCAGCAAAGACCTCGCCTCCTACCTGATCACCACGCCGCAGGGAGACATCCTGATCAACAGCAGTCTCGTGAGTTCTCCTGACCTGATTAAGAAGAGCGTCGAGCAGCTCGGCTTCAAATTCAGCGATGTGAAGATTCTGCTCATCAGCCACGCCCATTACGATCACTGCGCGGGAAGCGCGCGTATCAAGCAGATGACCCACGCGAAGTACATGGTGATGGATGCCGACGTACCCGTCGTCGAGGATGGCGGCAAGAGTGACTTTCAGTACGGCAAGTCTGCCGATATGCAGTTTCCCCCAACAAAAGTCGACCGCATTCTGCACGATGGGGACGAGGTTCGGCTGGGCGGCGTGGTCCTGGTAGCCCACAAGACCCCCGGCCACACCAAAGGATGCACCACCTGGACGCTTACCGTCGTCGACAAAGGCAAAAGCTATAACGTGGTTATCGTCGGCAGCCCCAATGTAAATCCCGGATACAAGCTGGTGAACAACAAGACCTATCCTCAGATCGCCCAGGACTACCAGCAGACCTTTCGCGTCCTCAATGCCCTGCCCTGCGACGTCTTTCTTGGTGCGCACGGCGGTTATTACGATATGCAGGCCAAGTATGCGCGTCTGAAGGATAGCGCTGAAAACCCGTTCATCGACCCTGCCGGATACAAGGCATACGTTGCCGACCGCGAGCAGGCGTTTCTTGCCGAACTCCACAAACAGGAAAACGGCTCTAAGTAGCTCTTAGCTAACGCCCGGGCTTGCGATCGCGTCTCCAGGGAGTCTGGGCGGTATAACTCGGCGTAGACGTGACCGAGTTCCGGCTTACGGCCAGCAGCTTGCGCCCCAGAAGCCATCCTACGGAAGCCTGCGCCGAGCTCTTCGATATCCCAATTGATTCGGCCAGGTCCTGATAGCTGATCCGGACAGCACGCCCGCGGCGTTGCTGTTCGGCGGAGATCCAAACATAGACAAGGAAGCTCGCAGGCCGGCGGTCATGGCCGACAAGGTCGCGCATGAGAACGTCGGTGACATAGTCGTCGAAGCTAAGCATCACTGTATCAACCAAAAATATAGCAGCTACTACCTGATTGCGCCGCAAGAGTTCGCAGTCTATGTTCTGTGCAGCCCAGGACTGGAGGCCCACATGATTCGTGGCGTCAAGATTGTCAGCATCCCGGTCAGCAATCAGGATGCTTCGCTGAAGTTCTACACCGAAAAACTCGGATTCAAAGTCGCAACCGACCAGCCATTCGGAGAGAGTCAGCGCTGGATTGAGCTGCTCATTCCAGGCTCCGACACGCATATCGCCCTGTTCACGCCGCAGGGACACGAGAACCGCATCGGTGGTTTTCAAACGGTGACATTCTGGTGCGACGACGTTGTCGCCACGGCGAAGGCAATGCAGGCAAAGGGTGTAGAGCTGGCCGCTGAACCAAGGAAAGAATCGTGGGGAACGATGGGAATTTTCAAGGATCCTGACGGGAACCAGTTTGTGTTCTCGAGTCGTTGAGCAAGCGATCCGAGCTTTTTGCGAGCTCTCTAGTCGGGAAGTGCCAGGCTGTCGGAAACGAATGAGCGCATCAGTAAATCACCCACAAAGGGAATCGAACTCAGCTGCAAAACCTGATCGCGCACGAAGAGACCGAACGACGTCTTTGGCGCAAAGCTCGAAGCAAAAGCCCGCGCCGATTTCTGCTTGCGCTCGATGAACGGGCGGAATCGGCTCTCGTATGCCGCAAACGCGCGGATGTGATCGCCGCCGCTGTGTGCAAGTTCCCGGGCGAGTATGTATGCGCCCGCCATCGCGAACGCTGAGCCCTCGCCCGCCAGCAGGGAGGGACAATAGGCGGCGTCGCCTGTCAGGGCAATGCGGCCCTGTGACCAGGTCGGCAATGTGATCTGGCTGACGGAGTCGAAGTAGAGATCTTCACACGTCTCAAGCCGGCTCTCGATTTCCGGCCACTCGCGCCATGGTTTGACCGAGAACTTCTCCTGCAGAATCTGTTTTTGCGCGGTGACGTCGCGAACCGTCTTCGGAATCTTGTTCGCACTTTCGAACACGAAAAAGAAGGCGGTGCGGTTGCCGCGCAGGGCGTAGCGGCTGATCTGGCGTCCGGGCGCGGCATAACTCAGATAGGTATGTTCCGTGCGCCTCTCGTAGCCGCTTGTCAAAAACGAGGCGGAGTAGTAGCCCATATACTGTTCGGCCGGCTCGTGAGCCATGGGAAGCAACCCGCGAACCGCCGAATGAAGCCCATCCGCTCCGACCACAAGATCAAAGACCCGTGACGGGCTGCGTTCGAAGTTCACCTCAACGCCATCTTCCACGTCCCTGATCTCCGTGATGCCGTCGCCAAACGTGGTTTCCATCTCGCGCTCGACCGTATGGTAAATGGCACGGGCCAGATCGCCGCGCTGTATGCTCAGGAAACGGTCGCCGAGCGCCCGCCGCAAAACATTCCCACCAATGGCGCTTCTCGTCTTGCCGCCGGCTGAGAGGAACTCCATCCGATCGATCATGTAGCCGGTCTCGCGCAGCTCGGGAATCAGGCCCATCCGTTCCGCGACATCGAACCCGACGCCCCAGAAGTCGATAATGTAGCCGCCCTCGCGAAACTCGGGGGCGCGCTCCACCAGCACCGGCGTAAAACCCGCTCTCAGGAGCCAATACGCCAGTGTGGGGCCTGCGATTCCTGCACCCGAAATCAGAATTGTTTTCCGCAGCATGCGTCTAACTGGTTTGAGGGGGCCCCGGGCGCGCCAGTTGCTTGTCCGGCAAACCTACCCAACAGCGGATTGCCGGGATCGTGCAAGGTTGAGAATCGAGTTCCCTGCCAAATCGGTCTGGCGTTGATGCTGATCGCTCTAAATACCTCGAGGTTCGCGCTGCAGGCTCTCGGTCTTCGATTTCCGGTCTGCCGCCGTTGATGCACAATTTTCCCGGAGAGATTGAGAACTTATGTGTGCACAACTGATCGGTAATAGAAATATGGAGTTTTAATCGAATAGTGACGAATGTTCGGACCGTAGCGCTGCTGGTCGCAGTGGTGTTGGATACATCATCAGACGGTTAGCCCGTGCGCAGACGCGTTGGCGGTGGCCGTCATCAGGCACAGTGCGCGATCGCGCGCCTTTGGCAAAGCGGACTGCTTCCTGTGAGGAACGCAGATAGAGAATCGCATAGCCCATCTCCATGTCTCGCTATTGCACAACGGTGCTCACCGTTGCAATGTTGTTGGCCAGGTTGGGATCGGGTGTATCCTCCGTGACTATTGCACTCTCCGTAATCAGCGTGCCTGATGGCGCGGTGACTTGGACTGTCAGGCGCACCGTCCAAGTAGTGTTCGGCGCCATGCTGGAGTTTTCGTGGCAGACGACTTGCCCAATGCCGCCGAAGGCCGGAGTCGTACACGTGCCCAGCCCGGGTGTGCCCGAGATGCGAATGTAATCGAAGGTTGTACCGGCCGGGATCTGCGTGGTCAGCACTTCGTGGTCGGCGTTGCCCGGTCCGAGGTTCCACACCGGAAAGGCATAGGTGAGCAGGTCGCCCTGATGGATCGTGGTTGTAGAGGGCCTGATCCGCAGAAAAGCATCGGCACCGCCTGGCGAATTGGCATAGAGAGTTCCGGTGACTGCTAAGCTTCCTGGATTGTCGCCATAGGCCCCGGGAGACCCCTGAAAATCCACTCCATCCACGAAGCCAAGCCACAATTCAGTCGCATTGGCCGGCACAGCAAATGTTTGCAGAAATCCCGATCCGGTTCCGGTCAAGCCGTCTCCGATAAAGAAGACCTGATTAAGAGCCGGCGCATAGCTGGCGTCATTCAGGCCGACTACGTAATCTGCAGGCGGGGTGCCGGAAGGGTGTCCATCGGTAAAAACACCCACGAGAGGAAGTGCATTGGGCGCTTGGAATCCGGAGATACTACCCAATCCTGTGATGTTCTCAGCAACATTCGCGTATCCATCAGGTCCAATATTTGCGACGTAGCAGCATCCCACCAATCCAGTCGCAGAGAAGGTAAATGCTTGACCAGCTGCCGCCTTGAAGGTCATGGCCATAACCGCTGGTGTCGGATCGAGTAGTCCGGCCGTTTGCAGTCCGGCAAGCTGACTATCAGTGAGCACATCATCTGGATCAAAAATGACAGCAGTCGCTGGAACGGATATCGGTCCGAATGATTGCGCTGAGGCCGGTATGCCGAGGGCGACTATAGTAAGTGCAACGACGGCAAATCGAAGTTTGAAGATCGCGTGCGGGAGGCCGGGACACATAAGCACCTCATAATTCTGTATGGTGGCCCGTTCTTGCAGTCTATCTTTGCCCAGTGGTTTGTCTGGATTAAAATCGCGCGCGATTTTACCGCACTTTGATCACGGCAGTAACTAAAAAAAATAGCTATATTACTTCGGGGCCGGCCAAAAGGTTGTCCCCGGCTAGTGGTCTGCAGTGGGAGCGCACACTCTTCATCTGTTGATCGAATGATAAAGGGGTGCACTTTTCCCGGCTCCTATCCCCCTACCCAACTGCGGATTGCTTCGCCCGTCAACCAGTCGGTACACTTAGCGTTACGGTTCGGCGGTAGCGAAAGGTCAGGCACGTCATGCTTGTAGTAATGAAGGCGCAGGCGACCCAGGAAGAGGTCCAGAACGTCTGCGCACACATTGAGCAGTTGGGATTCCGGGCACACCCCATGCCCGGCGCAACGCGCACAGCAATTGGCATCACCGGCAACCAGGGACAGGTTGAATCCGGCACCCTTGAAGAACTGTCCGGCGTTGCCGAAGTCATTCCGGTTTCGAAGCCCTACAAGCTTGTCAGTCGTGACGTAAAGGAGGACGACACCGTCATTCGCTTCCCCGGAACCAACGCGACCATCGGCGGCCGCGACCTCGCCATGATCGCCGGTCCGTGTTCGATCGAGACCCGCGACCAGGCCTTCGCCGTAGCCGAGCAGGTCGCTGCGGCGGGAGCCCAATTCTTCCGCGGAGGGGCTTATAAACCAAGAACTTCGCCCTATGCCTTTCAAGGACTCGGTGAAGACGCCCTGAAGATTATGGCGGAGATCCGTGAGCGCTTTGGCCTGCGCATTGTCACTGAGGCGATCGACAACGAGGCCCTCGAGCTGGTCAATCAATACGCCGACGTCATTCAGATTGGCGCGCGCAACATGCAGAACTATTCCCTGCTCCGCGCCGCGGGACGTAAGCGCAAACCTGTCCTGCTCAAGCGCGGAATGTCGGCAACTCTCGAAGAATTTCTCATGGCAGCCGAGTACGTCATGAGTGAAGGCAACTACCAGGTCATTCTCTGCGAGCGCGGCGTGCGCACCTTCGCCGACCATACCCGCAACACCCTCGACCTCAGCATTGTGCCCGCCGTCCAGCGCCTCAGCCACCTGCCCATCCTCGTCGATCCCAGTCACGGAACCGGCAAGCGCAACAAGGTGCTGCCGCTGGCTCGGGCCGCCGTTGCGGTCGGTGCCGACGGAATTCTCGTCGAGGTGCATCACCAGCCCGACAAGGCGCTCTCCGATGGTGCGCAGTCGATCTATCCCGATCAGTTCGTTCAACTGATGGACGAGGCCACCCAGATCGCCGCGGTGCTGCGCCGCAACGTCCCCCACGGGATCAAGATGACGGAGTCGGCTGGAGCTGCTTCTGCCGCCCACTAATCCGACCGTAAAGAACGGCTTGACTATGAACAACGGGGGGCGGACGCAACTGCGCCGCCTTTTTGTTGCCTGCCTCGCGCTGGCACTTGGGTTGACCCTCAGCAGTTGCCGCCGCCAGGGCTTTCCCGAATATCCTGCCGACTATCGCGAATTCGCTTACGTCACCAATGGCGGCAGCAACACGGTCACCGTGCTCGATCTGGTGAACCTGCGCCAGGAGCGCGTTCTGCAGGTCGGAGCGGCGCCCTCCGGTATCACGGCCAATCCCAAACGCAACGAAGTTTATTCGGTGAACTCGGGAAGCGGGACCGTAAGCGTAATCGACGCTGAAAAGAATCGCGTCGCAGCAACCATTGCCGTGCACCGTAAGCCTTACTTCATTGACGTCGACAGCACCGGCCGCCGCGCCTACGTCGCCAACGCCGATTCCAACAACGTGTCGGTCATCGATCTCGACAAGCGTCGCGAGATCGGAGCCATCGGCGTAGGCGAAGCTCCCGGTCTCGCAAAAATCTCACCCGACGGCAAGAGCCTGGTTGTCACCAACCGCGTGGGCGGCAGCGTCTCCGTGGCCGATCCCGACAAGTTCAAAGTGCGCGCGGTATTCGAAGGTTGCCCTCAGGCGACTGACGCGGTGATCCTGCCCGATTCATCGAAGGCCTTTGTGGCCTGCTCGGGCGGCCACCAGGTCATGGCCATCGGACTCGCTCGTCCCGATAGCACGAACGACAGCGAGCACACTGATAGATTGCTGAGCCTCCTTGATGTCGGCAAAACGCCAGTCCACCTCGCTCTGAAGCCCGACGGCGGCGAAATCTTCGTCTCTAATTTCGACAGCGACTCCATCTCTGAGATCGCCACCGGAACCAATGAGGTCGGCGGCGCTTACCTCATCGGCGCACATCCCTCCTGGGGCATCGTGAGCGCCGACAACTCCTTCCTGTGGATCAGCAACTTCAACGCCGACTCAATCGGCGTTTACTCCATCGATGACGGCAGGCTCATCAACACCGTTCACGTAGGCGGCGGCCCCGACGCACTGGCATTTTCGTCAAATGGATTTCTGCTGCTCGCCGTCGACGCGCGATCAGGGGATGTCTCGGTCGTTCGCACCCAGACCTACGCCGCGAATGGGGCACAGCGCATGGGATCGCTCTTCACCATGTTGCCTGCCGGTGAGAAGCCGAACGCGATCGCAGTCAAATCATTCCTCGTGAAATGAGTCGTTCAGACCTGCACTTCGGAGAGCTTCGTCTCCTCAGGCACATCGGTCGGGCTTTCGAAGTGAAGACGATAGCCATCCGGGTCCGAGAGCGCCGTATCCCATAGGCCGTTGCCCACCTGTGGTTCCGAAGCCTCGATGCCTCGCGACCGCACATCGTGATAGATGGCGATCGAATCCTCGCACTGAAACCAGATAGACACACCCTGCCCGAGTTTTCCGCCGGCAGGCATCGAGTCCAGTATCTTTTTCCCGCAGGTCTGCAGCATCAGGGCTGCTCCGCCGAGTTTAAGCCAGCACCAGCGGATCTCCCCGTTGACGATCCACTGATTCGTTCGCGTAAACCCGAGGCCATCGACGTAGTAGCGCAAGGACCTCTCCATATCGGTGACACAAAAGAAAGGGACCGCGTACTTCACATTTGCTTCAGTACTCTGCGGTGTATTCATTGCTTCCTCACTGCTCGCGGAGCGTCTTCATAGGATCGACTCGTGCTGCCCGCCATGCAGGTACTATGCTGGCCAGCAGAGAAATGCCAGTCAGTAATGCTGTGACAACGATATATGTGACCGGATCGAAAGCGTGCACGCCGTAAATCTGGCTGGATATAAAGCGCGTGAGCACCGCCGACCCGCCCAGGCCGATCACCAGCCCAATTCCCGCCAGCAGGAGTCCCCGGTTGAGAATCAGCTTGAGCACGTCGCCGCGCTGCGCTCCCAGCGCCATTCGCAGACCCATCTCATTCGTGCGTTGCGCCACCATGTACGACAGCACAGCATATAGTCCGACCGCCGAAAGCAACAGAGCCATCGCAGCGAAAGACGATAGCAGCAGTGTCGTGAAGCGCCGAGGCGTTTCGTGCGTCGAGAGCATATCGTCGAGCGTATGGATGTGGTAGAGCGGCACATCACGATTGACTGAACCGACTAGCGTGCGCAAAGGCGTCGTAAGCGCCACCGGATCACGGTTGGAGCGAATGACGAACGTCGGCGCCGTGATGCCGCACTGCGCAAGGACCAGGTAGAAAGTTGGTCGCGCGTCTTTGGTCAGGCTGCGCTGCTTGATATCGCCGACTACGGCAACGATCTCGTGCATGGCTTCCTTGTGTACTCCGTCGCCAAGGCCCGGCTTGATGTGCTTCCCGATGGCATCCTCGCCCGGAAAGTATTTCTTCGCAAAGCTCTCACTCACAATCGCCACCGGAGCGGACGTATCCGAATCCGTAGCGGCAAAATCGCGACCGCGCAAAATCGGAATACGCAGCGTGTTGAAAAAGTTGGGCGTGATAATGCGAACGTCAGCCGCGGGCATTTCTCCAACCGCCGTTGGCCGGCCCTCTATGTCGAAGCCAACGCCGATGTTCGAGCCGGAGAAGGGCAAAGGCCACCCCGCCGCGGCGGATTTCACTCCCGGCAAAGCGGCAACCTGCGGTAGCAGCTGGTCATAGAACTGCGCGACCTTCGTGGCATATCCCTTACTCTGGGGAAAACTCAGATCGGCAGTCAGTACATTGCGCCGGTCGAACCCGGGATCCACTGCGAGTGTATGCACGAAGCTGCGGATGAACAATCCCGACGTAATAAGCAGCACCAGGCCGAGGGCCGTCTCCGTAACAACCAGTATGCTGTGCAGGCGATGATGGCCGCGTCCGGTGGTAACGCTGCGCGTGCCGTCCCGCAGCGCGAGCGCCGGATCCAGCTTTGACATGCGCAGAGCGGGAACCACTCCGAAGAGCAGACCGGTGACAACCGACACCAGAATCGTGAAAGCCAGAACCGTGGAGTCAACCGAGAACGTGTCCAGCCGCGGGAAATTCTGCGGCATAAAACGCTCCATGCTGTTCAAAAAGACCGTCGACAACGCCAGGCCCAGTGCGCCTCCGCAGAAGGAAAGCACGACCGACTCGAGCAGTACCTGCCGGACGATCTCGACTCGACTCGCACCGAGAGCCGAGCGCAGCGCGATCTCCGCGCGGCGTCGCGAAGCGCGAGCCAGCAGCAAGCCGGCCACGTTGGCGCAGGCGATCAGCAGCAGAAAGATGACGGCCGCGAAGAGAATACGCAACGCCGGTCGCGAGTCGCCGATGAGAGCCTCGAGCTCTGGCTTAACCATGGCCGAGGTGAAGAACTTGTTGTCCTCGGGATACTGCGCCGCCAGGTTGCTTTCGATGTGGCTCAGGTCCGCACGCGCCTGCTCCGGCGTGACACCCGGCTTGAGCCGCCCGATCACGTCGAGCATGTGCGCGCCGCGCTGCGCGGTCACCGGCGTGTCTCCATCTGGATCAAAAGCATCCGCGGCGATACTCACCCAAAGCTGCGGAGCGGGGTTCTGATAGGGAAAATTGAAGCCTTCCGGCATAACGCCGGCGACGGTATATGCGGTGCCGTCGAGTGTGATGGTTTGTCCCGCGATATCCAGGCGGGAGCTGAACACCGTCTGCCACAACTGGTAACTGAGCATGGCGGTGTTCTTTCCGGCTTTCTCCTCAACGGGAAGAAAATCACGCCCCAGCGCCGGGTGAATCCCTAGAACGCGGAAGAAATCCGAGGCGACGATCTCGCTTTGGAGGACCTGTGCAGTTCCGGCGTTGGTCAGGGTGCTCGTTTCGTCTCGATACGAAGCCATCGCGGCAAAGGAGTGGTTCTGGCTGCGCCAATCGAAGAAGTCGGGATAACTGAGACTCTGCGGAGCGGCGACTCCCGTCCGGTGGCTTTCGTGCTGAAGATCCATCAGCCGGTCAGGCTCCGGAAACGGCAGCGGACGCAAAAGAACCGCATTCACCAGGCTGAATATGCCCGTCGTAGCGCCAATCCCCAGAGCGAGCGTGAGGATAGTGGTCAGGGCAAAGCCCGGGTTCTTGCGCAGTTGGCGTATCGAGAAACGAAGGTCCTGAAATAAGTTGTGCATGGCAGCTCCGCCGGTCAAATAGCACGTCGCGGGCCATCGCGGACAGCAGCAAAAGACTTGGGATCTTCAGGTTAGGGATGAGTTGCGGAGACCTGTCCTAGTCAACTGTCCGGAATCGGACCTGGTTGTCCGGTGACAGACATCCGCCACAAAACAAATCGGGAGACCGTAGGGTCTCCCGATTCTTTGACTCACGCTGATTCAGCGAGAAGTTTAGACAGGCTGAACGTTCTCTGCCTGCAGGCCCTTGGGACCGCGCACGACGTTGAACTGAACGCGCTGCGCTTCCTGAAGGCTGCGGAAGCCGTTGGCGTTGATCGCCGAGAAGTGAACGAAGATGTCTTCGTTGTTGCTATCGCGAGTAATGAAGCCAAAACCCTTGGCATCGTTGAACCACTTGACAATACCCTGTTCCATGATCGGTGTTCCTTTTGGGGGTTGCAAATTCGCTTGAAGATTTCGAGGAAGGTGTAGCTGGCAAGCAGTGCTTTGGAGCATTACGTGCGATGTTAGACCCACTCAAGTACGAGCGTAGCTTTAGTATACCGTGACCCGGGCGCGGAAATGTAAACATAACGTTACCGCGCCGCCCTCCATGCCGGTACCGATCACTCGTTGCGCAGTGCCACAATCGGCTCCACGCCCGCCGCGCGCCGCGCCGGAATCACTGACGCCAGCAACGCCGCCAGCCCCAGCAACAGCACCGCCGCCGTCAGCATGACCGGATCCCACGGCTTGACCCCGAACAGTTGGTCGCTCATCAATTTGCCCGCGCCCACCGCTGCTGGAATACCCAGCGCCAGTCCGATACCGATCTGCGAGAATGCGCCGCGCATCACCATCTTCACAACGCTTCCC